>BNJS01001317.1_pt1 | contig 289148 bp, 568 predicted proteins | sample 8540461 | NCBI WGS metagenome assembly BNJS01 (sample SAMD00202454, study PRJDB9452) | human saliva metagenome | isolation source: human saliva | place: Japan
TATTCGCTAAATCATAGATAAAGCCTCAAGACCTCGTATTCCGCAAATGAGCTCTTTGAGGCTTTTGGTTTGGGGTTGTCTTGCGTTTGTTTATACATGGACATATAATATATCTATCTGGATTACATGATGAGAAGAGGAGAGACTATGAGCACACCGCATATTGCTGCCGAAAAGGGCGAGATCGCTGAGCGCATCCTGCTGCCGGGGATCCTGCGCGCGAAGTTCATTGCGGAGAATTTCCTGGAGGGCGAAGGAGTACCTCCATCCGCAATATCCTCGGCTACGCAGGCACATCAAGGCGTTCCCGTCTCCGTGCAGGGCACGGCATGGCATGCCGTCGATTTCACTCCATGTGAATGAGCTGATGGACCGCTACGGTGCGAAGCGATCCGCGTCGGCACCTGCGGCGGCATGCACGAGAAGGTAAAAGCTGCGCGACGTGTTTATGCACAGGGCGCGACGACGGACTCGGGCATGATTCGGAGCACTTCGGCGGCTCAATCAACTATGCGCCGCTTGCGGACTACGAGCCGCTCTCCGCCGCTGTGGAGAATGCAAAAAGTTGAAACCCCCGTGCGCGTCGGCAATGTCATTCCGTCGACCGCTTTTATGATGAAGAGATCGACGACGCAGCTGCGTCGGTATGGCGTGCTCGCGGTTGAGATGGAGGCGGCGGCGCTCTCATACGCTCGCAGCGAAGTACGACGGCGGCGCTGGCGCTTCACCGTCAGCGACCATCTCCGCACGGGCGAGAAGTGTACGGCAGAGGAGCGGCAGACCACATTCAACGACATGATCAAGATTGCACTTGGAGAGGCGATCGAATAAACGACAACAGTACTAGTAACTGCCGTGCAAATGGATTTTTGTAATGCAACGTGTGATTCTGAACGACGAACTTGCACCGAGCATTGACATGATAGAGGTTGTAAAAGCTTTGCACAGAAGGCGGAGAATCAGTTTGTCGGCATGAATCTGGTATCATGGATCAGTTCGCCGTTGGCGTATGGGACAGAAGGACTCGCGCGACGATTACGAGGTGACGGGCCTCGCGCTGGATACGCGCGCGGAGGGCAGGAGAGCGCTTGGTTTTCGCGTATGACGGGGCGGCTTTGGGGCTGTACGGTCTAGCATTGTGCGCGATGAGGCGATCCCCTGCGTTTGAGAAGAACGATTGGCCTATATGGAAAAAGATCGGTTATGCGCCGAGCGTCTATGCGGCAAAAGATGGTGCCGCCGTCTCTAAGAGCACAAAGGAGTACGTTATGGCAGTATTGGTATGCGGCGGCAGCGGGTACATCGGCTCTCATGCCGTGCACGCGCTCATCGAAAAAGGTGAAGCGGTCGTTGTTGTCGATAATCTTCAGACGGGGCATCGCGGTGCTCTGAACCCTGCGGCGAAGTTCTACGAGGGTGATATTCGCGACGCCTCCGTGCTCGACAAGATTTTCACGAAAACAAGATTGAGGCGGTCATCCACTTTGCAGCGAATTCCCTCGTCGGCGAGAGCATGGAAAAAGCCGCTGCTCTACTTCAACAACAATGTCTCACGGAATGCAGGGTGCCTTGAGGGGCATGGTGCGTCATGGCGTGGACAAAAATCGTCTTCTCCTCGACAGCGGCAGTGTATGGCGAGCCGGAAACGTGTGCCGATTCATGAGGATGACGAAACGAACCCGACGAACACCTACGGCGAGACAAAGCTCACGATGGAGAAGATGATGAAGTGGGTGAGCCGCGCAAATAGTGTGCGCTATGTCTCTGCGCTACTTCAATGCAGCGGGGGCGTTGCCGGATGGCTCGATCGGCGAGGCGCATATGACGGAGACGCATCTCATTCCGCTCATCCTCCAGGTGCCGATAGGAAAGCGTGATCATATTACTATTTATGGGAATGACTATGAGACACCGGACGGAACATGTCTGCGCGACTATATCCATGTGGTAGACCTTGCGGATGCGCAGTGTGTGCGCACTTGAATATCTCCGAAAAGGGCGGCATGAGTGACATCTTTCCAACCTCGGCAACGGCCAGGGCTTCTCCGTGCGTGAGATGATCGCCGCGGCCGAGAAGGCGACGGGGCGTGCAATCAAGGCGGAGATCGGCGCGCGCTGCGCAGGAGATCCCGCGCAGCTCGTCGCCTCGAGTGAGAAGGCACGGGCTGCTGTAGCTGGAACCCCGATGTATACGGATGTGGAGCAGGTCATCGGCACGGCATGGAAATGGCACGAGAGCCATCCGAACGGCTATGGTGACCGATGTATCATTTGAGATAGGAGAATTATCATGAGTTCACTGCATATTGCTGCCGAGGGCGAGATCGCCGAGCGCATTCTGCTGCCGGGCGATTCGCCGCGCGCAAAGTTCATCGCAGAGAATTTCCTCGAGGGCGAAGCGAATATACCTCATCTGCAACATCCTCGGCTATACGGGCACCTATCACGTTTGCGTTCCTGTCTCGGTACAGGGGACGGGGCATGGGATGCCTTCCATCTCCATCTATGTCAATCGAGCTGATGGACTACTACGGTGTACAGAAACTCATCCGCGTCGGCACCTGCGGCGGCATGCATGAGAAGGTGAAGCTGCGCGACGTATTCATTGCGCAGGGGCAACGACGGACTCCTCCATGATCCGCAACATCTTCGGCGGGCAATCAACTGTGCGCCGCTCGCGGACTACGAGCTGCTCTCCGCTGCTGTGGAGAATGCAAAGAAGCTGAACCTCCCTGCGCGCGTCGGCAATGTCATCTCCGTCGACCGCTTTTTATGATGAAGAGATCGACAACGCGAAGCTGCGGCAGTACGGCGTGCTCGCGGTTGAGATGGGAGGCGGCGGCGCTCTATGCGCTCGCAGCGAAGTACGGACGGCAGGCGCTGGCGCTCTTCACCGTCAGCGACCATCTCCCTCACGGGCGAGAAGTGTACGGCAGAGGAGCGGCAGACAACCTTCAGTGACATGATCAAGATCGCGCCCTTGAGACGGCGGTTTCCTAACGGCCCGGCTAATATAGTGAAAAAGGACATCTGCAGAGATGTCCTTTTTCTTATGGCGAAAAACTCTATACAAATTACGGAAAGTGTACAGTAACGGATATATAAATGAGAATGTCTCTTGATTGATGCTTCCTTCGTGCTAAAAATGAGATATATTTTATTGGGGCTTCAACGCATGAAGTGAAAAGGGTGAATTCATTTCGCCCGTGCAGGGAAGGGGATTTATACTGAAAAATCAACGATTTTTGGCAGGACTGCCAACGACAATTGTTTCGGGCATCTTTCTGCTCCTGGATTTTTATTCCCCATGTGACGGGCGGTTTCGGCGAGCGCTGCGCCTCGGTGCTCCTGCCGTTTGATCCCGCGTGGGTAAGCATTGTGATCAGCCCGGGATCCCCTGCTCTATCTTGCCGTTTGGCGCATGATTTATAACCCGGGCATCCGCAAATATCCTCTGCGCTCCTGATCTGCATCGCCATAGCCTCGCAGCGATCGCCATCGGCGATCCGTTTTGCCGCGGGCGAGGTCGTATTCATCATGGCGATCGGTGCGCTGCTCGAAGAGGCGACAGCGAACCGCGCGAAAACAGGACTGAAGAAGCTCATTCAGCTCGCTCCGACGCAGGGCCGCAGGATCCGCAGCGGTGCGGAAGAAATGATTGCGGCGGAGGAGATTCGGCAGGGGATGTCGCGCATTCTCCCCGGCGAGATCATTCCGGTCGACGGGATCGTTTTGTGCGGAGAGACCTCGGTCGATCAGTCGATCACGACAGGGGAGTCCATTCAATCGACAAGAGTACGAAAGAAGTCTTTTTGCGGGACGATCAACTGCTTTGGATCGATTGATATTTCCGCGACGAAGGTCGGCGCAGACAGCTCCTGCAAAAGCTGATCCGCATGGTACAGGATGCCGAAAAAGCAGGCGCCGATGCAGCGCGTTGCAGACCGCTGGGCAAGCTGGCTTGTTCCTGTGGCACTTCTGATCGCAGTAGGCGCATATGTCGCTCACGGGCAACGTCATTACCGCCGTGACCATTCTGGTCGTTTTCTGCCCGTGTGCACTGATTCTCGCGACGCCGACGGCAGTTATGGCGCCATCGGACGAGGCGGCGAGATACGGCGTGATCATCAAGTCCGGTGAAGCACTCGAGGCGATGGGCAGGGCGGATACCGTTGCATTGACAAGACCGGGACACTGACCTATGGACGACTGGGCGTGAGCGATATAATTTCGTTCGATCCGCAGATTGACGCGGCAGAACTGCTGTCGCTGGCGGCCTCTGCCGAGTCGAAAAGTGAGCACCCCATGGGCAGGGGCGGTTGCTGCGCATGCAAAGAAACAGGGGATTCCCGCTGCTACGCCGGATATGTTTCAAAATGTCGGTGGGGAAGGGCGTCTGCGCGGAGGTGAATCAGCGCAGAGTTCTCTGCGAGAATGAAAAAGTCTTTTCAGAGAACGGAATCTCCATTGGGACGCCGGAGCGTTCTGCCCTGGAGCGTCTGCGTATGCAGGGAAAGGTGTCGATTCTCGTGGCGGAGCAGGACGCCTGCATCGGAGCAATTGCCTCTGACGTTGTGCGGCCGGAGGCGCAGGATGCAGCTGCCCGGCCGTTTGATGAATACGCGTGTAGTCCTGCTCACCGGCGATCATCACAGACCGCACAGTATTTTGCACACCGGCTCGGCATTGCAGAAGTGCGGGCAGAGCTCCTGCCGGAGGAAAAGGTGCAGAGCATCGTGCAGCTGCAGGAGGAAAAACATCACGTCTGCATGATCGGCGACGGCGTGAACGATGCGCCGTCGCTGAAAATGGCGGCTGTCAGCGTCGCCATGGGGAGCATGGGCAGCGATATTGCCGTCGAGGCGGCAGATATTGCACTCATGAGCGACGACATTTCGAAGGTCGTATGCCAAAGCGGCTCTCCAACGCAGCCGTTCAAACGATTAAGCTGAGCATTGCTCTCTCGATGTGCATCAACTTTGCTGCGATTGTCCTTTCCCTGATGGAGCTGCTGACCCCGACCACGGGCGCATTGCGCATAATGCCGGCTCGACCCTGTGGTGATGATCGCCGCGCTGCTTTACAATCGAACATTTGAATAGCGCAGGAGCGGTTCTCCTGCGGAGAGAAAATAGGGCAGCATTTTCTGAGAATCTTCCGTTGCATATTTTGTATGATTTCGCTAAAAATAGAAAGAAGAAATTGCGATAGAGGAAGGGGTTTCGTATGGCTGTCAAACGAATCTTTGTAGAGAAGCGGCAGTTCTTCGATATTCCTGCACAGCGGCTCTGCAGCGATCTCGATAGAGACGTTCCGCCTGACGGATCTGCGTGCTGTGCGTATCATCACGCGGATATGACATTGAGGGGCTGAGCGACGATGAGTTCTGCAAAGGTGAGGAATATCGTTTTTGACCGATCCACCGGTCGACACCGTATACGAGGATACGCTGCCGTCGGATGCACGCATATTTGCGATCGAACCTCTGCCAGGCAGTTCGACCCAACGGCCGCAGCGGCAGCAGAGTGTGTGCAGCGGTCACAGGGGAGCGCCCCGATGTGCGGACGGCGCGCGTGATCGTTCTGATCGGCAGGTGGATGACCACCTCTTTGAGCAGATCAAGGCGTATCTCGATCAACAAGGTGAAAGCCGTGAGGCGTCGCTTGCCACGCCTGCGACGCTCGAGAGCCGCATTAGCTGCTGCCGATCGTGGAGGTTCTTACGCAGTTCACGCAGTTCTCACAGGGCAGTTGGAGGAGTTCCACAAGCGATCATGGCTTTGCGATGAGCGTGGAGGATCTTGCGTTCGTACAGCAGTATTTCCGCGATACGGAGCGTCGTGCACCGACGATCACGGAACTGTGCGCGTCATTGATACCTATTGGTCTGGATCACTGCCGCCATACGACGTTTACCACGGCGATCGACGCTCGTCAATATCGAGAACGGATTCTTCTCCTGCCAATATTTGAGGGCCTATCAACGCTATACCGATGACCGTCAAGGCTCTACATAAAAATGGAAAGCAGCGCGATATAACGCTGATGGATATTGCCGTACTGATGAAAGCACCGCGTGCGGAGGGCAAACTCGAGGATCTCGACGAGTCGGAAGAGGTTAATGCATGCAGTATTCGCATCACGGTCGATGTGAACGGCAAGGATGAGGAATGGCTCCTCATGTTCAAGAACGAAACGCACAACCATCCGACGGAGATCGAGCCGTTCGGCGGTGCAGCGACCTGCCTCGGCGGTGCGATTCGTGACCCTCTTTCGGGGCGTTCGCATGTTCATATCAGGCGATGCGTGTGACGGGGGCTCTGACCCGCGCGCGTGCCGATCGAGGACACGCTGCCCGGCAAACCCCGCAGAAAAAGATCACCCTTGGTGCAGCTGAGGGCTACAGCTCCTACGGCAACCAGATCGGCCTTGCGACAGGGCAGGTGCGTGAGATCTATCACAAGGGGTATCTTGCAAAGCGCATGGAGATCGGGGCGGTGATCGGTGCAGCTCCCGCTGAACAGGTACAGCGGGAACGTCCAGCGCCCGGGGATGTTATTGTCTCCTGGGAGGACGTACCGGACGTGACGGAATCGGCGGTGCAACCGGCTCATCAGCAGCATACGGAATCGTCTCTGACAACATCGGGCGCTGAGGCAGAAGGGGAACCGCCGACCGAGCGCAAGATCCAGCGCCTCTTCCGCAATCCAGAGGTCAGCCGCATGATCAAGCGCCGCAACGACTTTTGGTGCAGGGGGCGTTGCGGTCGCCATTGGGGAGCTTGCAGATGGGCTGACGATTGATCTCGACGCTATTCCAAAAGAAATACGAGGGTCTTGATGGAAACCGAGCTTGCCATCTCGAGTCGCAGGAACGCATGGCGGTGGTCCTGCTGCGAAAGATGTTCCTGCATTCCTCTACCATGCGGATGTCGAAAACCTCGAAGCGACTGAGGTCGCCCATGTGACAGGAGAACTCTCCTCGTCAGTGAAGTGGCGAGGGAAAGAGATTGTACGGATTGCGCGCAGCTTCTCGCAACGAATGGCGTACGCCAACATGTGCGTGTTGTTGTCGAGCCGCCGAATGAGAAAATGCCCTATCTTCAGCAGGTTCCGCCGCTTTGTAAAGAGCGTAGGGCGTGCGCTCGAAGATATGTGATTGCGAATCTGCGTGACCTCAACGTCTGCAGCCAGAAGGGCTTGGGGAGCGCTTTGACTCAACCGTCGGTGCAGCGTCCGTTCTCATGCCGTTTGGCGGCAATATCAGCCGACCCCCTCGGAGGCGATGGTGGCAAAACTGCCCGTGCTCCACGGACAGACGAACACGGCATCTGCGATGGCATTCGGCTTTGACCCCCGATCTCTCTACGTGAGTCCGTTCCATGGTGCCGTCTATGCCATTGTCGAAGCGGTGGCAAAGATCGTCGCCTCTGGCGGTGATGCGAGGAAAGGTACGGCTGACGCTGCAGGAGTATTTCGAGCGCCTTGGCACAGATCCAAAGAAATGGGGCAAACCCTTCGCGGCACTCCTCGGTGCACTTCCATGCACAGCATGAGATGGGGATTCCGGCCATCGGCGGCAAGTGACTCTGTGTCGGGGACATTTGAGAATCTGAATGTACCGCCGACACTCGTTGCGTTTGCTGTATCAACGGTTCGGTCAGATGATGTCATCTCGCCTGAGTTCAAATATCCGAACAACAAGGTTATCATGGTTCCCGTGCCGCACGATGCACAGGATCTCCTGTCTTTGCACGTCTGAATACGAACTTTGAGAAGATCCACCACCTGATCGTGGAGAAGAAGGCGTTTCGCAATGAGTGTTGACGCGGCGGTATTGCAGCGGCCATCTCAAAGATGTGCCTCGGCAACTAATCTTTGGCTTTTAAGTTTACCACATTCATTCCGCAGGACGAGCTCTTTAAACCGCTCTACGGAACCATACTGCTCGAGGTCTCTTCTTCGTTTTGATCTGGCGGCCAATCTCGCCGGAACGGGAGCGTTGAGATTGAAAGACGCGCGATGTGCCGAGCATTATCACGGATTTGGATACCATTGTTCTCGCTGATGTCAAAGAGGCATATACAGAGCTGCTCGAGAAGATCTTCCCTGACCACGGTGCCGCAGACTGTGCGGCAGATTGACCGCCCAACCCACGCCCCGTATCATCAGGGAAATTCGCCGGGAGCCTGTGCGGATTGCCAAGCCACGTCTGCATCCCCGTATTTCAGGGACGAACTGCGAGTATGACTTGCACGTGCATGGGAACGCGTAGGAGCTGATTCCCTCGATCCATGTTGTACGGAATTCAACACCAAAGGCGGTCGAAGAAAACGGTGGAGGAGCTGGCAGCCACACCCGGCAGTCACAGATCCTCATGCTGCCGGGCGGTTTCAGCGGCGGCGATGAGCCGGACGGTACAGGCAAATTCATCGCAGCGATGTTCCGTGCGCCGGCACTTGCCGAGGCAGTGCAGCGACTCCTGCGGCGATCAGGACGGCCTCATCCTCGGTATCTGCAATGGCTTCCAAGCGCTTCTGAAACTCGGTCTGCTGCCGTACGGCAAGATCACCGAACTGGATGAGAATACACCGACGCTTACCTGCTAACAACATCGGGCGCCACATCTCCAGACCGTGCGTGTGCGCGTGGCGTCGAATCTCGCCGTGGCTTATGGGCGTAAGCGTTGGAGACACGCACACGATCGCTGTCGCGCACGGCGAGGGGCGTTTTTACGCCGATGCAAAGACCGTTGCAACTTCCGTATCCGCGGACAGATTGCAAACGCAGTATGTCAATGAGAAGGGCGAGCCTACGCTTGACCAGCCGTATAATCGAACGGCTCCGTGAATGCCATCGAGGGCATCACGAGTCCCGACGGGCGTGCATCTATGGGCGCATGGCGCACGCAGAGCGCATCGGTGAAAAATATCTGCAAGAACGTACCGGGGGATATGAATCAGATGATCTTTGAACCGGTGTGTCCTACTTTATCCGATAATAGAGGAGACGAAAGCTGCTGTACGAACGATTTTGTTTCGCACAGCAGCTTTTTAGATGTAATATTCCTGCAGAGCGCCGTATACGCTGTTGTGCCTGTGTCCGTCAGCAGATAGTAGCGCCGTCCCTGCCGCAGGAGATGACGCTCCATCAGCTCGCGGCTCACGCGTCAGCACCTTGGACTCGTCCCTATTTCAAATGGTCGCCGATCTCGTCCCTGTGGTTCTCGGCGCTTTTGGAGGTGTTCCGCAGTATGTTTGCCGATGTGGAGGAGGAAGAGGTCGCGCTGCATCTGACGTATGCTTTGACAGCGGCGGATGTAGATGTGATCGCGCCCTTCGGACTTATCAGGAGGGCGAGGCGTAGACAAGCATATTTATGACAGCGCACAGCCCCGCGATCGAGGCGTTCATATGTACGGCAAGTGTATAGCCGATGACTGAGTTCCCGAAAGCTGATGAGGAGCGCGAAAGGAGGGTATGCGACAGATGCTTTTACGCGAAGAGGAGCGCCGACGCACCGGGGAGCGATAAAGAAGGAGATGACGAGAATTGCACCGACCGCGTCGAATGCCTGCGACCGTGGTCAATGAGGTGAGTGACATAAAGCGCATAGAAGAGGATGCTTGTCGGCACGCCGATGAGCCGCATACCGCCGTCAAAGGTGGAGACCCTTGAGTCTCCTTTGTAGAATATGGCGATAATGCGGCGATGACCGCGATCAGACTGCCCATCTTGAGCGCGGCGGCGGCAATCTCCACACCGCCGATCTCCACCGTGTTCAGTCCCGCATAGATGACCCTCACCCATGAGTACCATATCAGTATCCAGGTGCGCGTTGCCCTGCGTATTTGCTGATGAGGATGACGGCGAGTGCAAAGAGGAGCGGGAAGATGACGCCGATGGCATCATCGTATTTGACGAGACTCGTCTTGCCAGAGCAGTTCGACGAGCGAGACGGTAATGACGCCCATCAGCGCCGCACCGAAGAGCAGCCACGGGGAGCCGAGATCATGCGTGAGAAAGAAGGCAAGCACGATGCCGGGCAGAACGGCGTGTGACTGATCGCGTCCGCCATCATCGAGAGGCGGCGCAGGATGAGAAAGACACCGAGCGGCGCACATGCTGCTGCCGTCAGGAGGAGTACGAGGAGTGCGTCATCCATTGATCTTCCTCCGTTTCAACACTCTGCCGAGATCCCTTTGTCCCGAATAGAATCGAGAAAAAGGCAATCAGCGAGGCGACAAGAATGATGGAGGGACCTGTGGACTGCCCTGCTCAAGCGTGCTGATGTATGTTCCGACGAGTGCGGAGAGGGCACCGATCAGGCTACTCAGCAGGAGTACGCGAAAGCCTGTTTGACCACTGGCTTGCCGCGACGCAGGGAATGATGAAATGAGACTAGATCAGGATTGCGCCTACCGCTTTTATCCCCTGGCGCTGATGACGGCGATCGTCGCGACGAGCAGCAGGATGTTCAGTAGCGGCAGGGCGGTCCGACGACTTCTGCGTACTCCGCATCAAAGACGAAGAGCTTCAGCTCCTTGTAAAAAGAGCAGCAGGGTGTGAGCACAACGGCGGAGACAATGGCAATCAGCAGGACATCTGCCTCGAGCATATATGCCGCCTGTCCGAAGATGCACGTTCCAGTCCTGCCTGTGATGCACCCGCATAGTCGGGATTGCCTGAATAAAGCTCTTGAGCGTCATGCCGAGACCGAAAAGCCTGAGAGAAAGATGGCGAGATTTGCGTCGAGTCCGAGGCGTTTGTCCTCGTGTGCGAGCTGGATGAGCGCGAAGCTTGCCGCGCCCGCAGCAACTGCGCCCCAGGAGAAGGACAACGGGCTGCGCGTTGCAAACACCATATAGGCGAGCACAATGCCGGGGAAGGTCGAGTGCCCGATCGCATCGCCGATGAGGCTCTGTCCCTTGTAGACGCTGAATGCACCCACGGGAGCAGCGGCAACGGCGAGGATGACACTGCCGAGCGCGACGATCTGGAAGGTGTAGTTCGTCAGAATATCCATCGCACTCACCCTCACGCGGTAGGCGAGCGCAAGCGCCGCCTCCTTGTCCAGCTTTGTAGAGATAGTCCGATGCCTTGACCGTGCGGTTCAGCACGACGAGGATAGTCGAAAGGCATCGAGGTGCTGAGATCGTGGTGGACGGCGATGACCGTGCGCTTTTCCCGCTGCAAATCCATGAACTTATCCATGATGATGCGCTCTGTCGTTTCATCGACGCCCGCAAGCGGCTCGTCCATGATGTAGAGCCATGGCCGTCGCGCGAGTGCGCGCGCAATAAAGACACGCTGCTTCTGTCCGCCGGACAGCTCTGAGATCTGACGATCTGCGAAATCCGCCATCTTCATCTTTTCGAGCGCGTCCATCGCAAGTAAGCGATCTTCCTTGCCGGGCGGCGCACGAGTCCGAGATGGGCATAGCGTCCCATGAGTACGACATCAAAGACTGTCGTCAGGAAGTCCCAGTGGACGTGCGCGCTGCAGCACGTAGGCAATTCTGTGGACGGCAGAGAGAGGCTTCCCCAGAGGCGTACTTCACCTGAGACGGGCTTTAGGAGACCGAGAATTCCTTTGAGGAGGGTGGATTTGCCCGCGCCGTTCGGACCTACGATTGCGCAGCGCATCGCATTCCGGAACATCGAGGTCGATGTCCCAGAGCACGGGCGTCTCACGGTATGCCATTGTGAGGTCTTCGACGTGTATGACGCTTTCCTCTTTCATTGAATATCCTCTGTAAAAATGACGCCCTTCCACCATGCTGCGCATGGTCCCCTCCCCGTTTCACGGGGAGGCTCGGATTGCGGCACTAATCAATCAATTTACTTCAAATGCGAAACAATCAGGTCGACGTTGCTGCGGTACATCGTAATGTAGGTATCGCCCTTCTGTCCCTCTGGTGCGAGTGAGTCGGAGAAAAGTTCATTGCCTTCGCCGCCGACGATCTCCACATCGAAGCCTTCGTCCCGCAGACTTCCTGCAGCTTCTTCCATGCGCTCGGGATTCGTCGTGCTCTCGGCAAGACGGCCTTAACCTTATGATCGACAATGCATTCGCCGTCTTTTCGATGTCCGCATTTGCAACCTCAGAGTCCGTGCTGACACCCTGCGGTGCGATGACGTTTACGTGGTAGCGATGGGGAGAAGTAATTGAATGCGTCATGTGGAGGACGAGATTGCGCTGTCCTCCGGGATCTATGCAATCTTTTCTGTGATTTCTTATCGAGTGCATCGAGGTCAGCAAGATACTTTTCAGATTCTCCTGAATTTCCTTCTCATGCGTGGGAGCAGCTTGATGAGCTGCTGCTGCCTCCTCCGTCGCCTCGCTTTGTAGAGTGCGACATCAAACCAGAAATGCCGTGGTCGACGATCTTCTGGCCGTCCTCCTCCGCGTAGTTGATGTTCGCGTCTGCAAAATTCTTTGTGACGGCAGCGCCCTTCTTTTCGAGCACTTCTGCCATCTTGCCCTCGAAGTGCAGGCCGGGTAGAGGAGGAGGTCGGCCTTCGATCTTTTTCAAGGTCAGCGGGCTGCGCGACGTAGAGATGCGGATCCTCACCTGCGGGGATGATGAGCTGATGTTCACGTAGTCGCCCGCAAGCTGCTTTGGTCATCATCCTGCAGGAACGAAGTTGTGACCGTGACCGTTTTCTTTGCGTCGGTTGCCTTATCACTGCTTCCGCTGCCTCCGCAGCCGACAGCGACCAGCGCCGTCAGAGCGAGTGCGAGGGTGAGCAGAAGCTTTGAAATAATTTTTCTTGATGTTCATTGGAGACACCGTCCTTCATTTGTATTGAGAATAACACAAAAATTAATCTTGTAAATGAGAAAATTTCTCAATGATTTTTTTATAAAAAGCGTCCCTGTGCGAATACACAGGAACGTCCATATGTTTCAAGAAAAATTATTTCCCGAGCAGCGTCGTCTTTAGTGCGCGATAACGAATTGTCTCATACGCACCGATCTGAGACTCGGGATGGTCGTTGCCGCATGCGCGCCCGCTGACGGAGCAGCGGCGGCGACTGGATGCGCTTGGCGACGGCCATACCTGTATAGAGCCTCCACCAGCGTTCAGGTCGGAGATGAAGTCTGCCGCTGTGCGAAATATTCTGCGACAAGGCCTTCTCTCACAACCAATGTACTCCTCGAGGTTGCCGTCCGCATAATGTGCGAGGATGTCTCAGGGATGCGGTTCTCTTCGGTAAAGGCACGGAAAAGGTAATCGTGAGAGGTAGCGGATGGGATCGCCCTTGCCCTCATCGACGTTCTGTGCATCGGAGGTTCTGCACTCGGTACAATGTCGATGATTCCTTGGGGATGACTTCGCGTCCGTAGACGGTATCATTCAGATAGCGTGCGAGATCGTAGACCTGATACTTCCAGAAGGTCGGCGAGCGCGGAGAGGAAGCCCGCCTGATCGCCGTAGAGGGTCGCGTAACCGACGGTGGACTCTGCCTTGTTTGCGTTGCAGGTAAAGCCTGCGCCCCATGCGGCGGCAACGGCGGAAAGGATGCGTGCGCTGCGGTCGCGCGCCCTGTATATTCTCGCGCACAAAGGAGGAAATCGTGAGGTGCTCGCCCTCCGCCGCACATTTCCCCATGATGGGAAACAGTCGTGAGCTGATCGACCGTGTGCGTAACACTCTCCCTCAATTGGCACGATCATGTGGCGACAGCCGAGGTTTTCGGCAAAGCCGCGCCGCAAAGACCCCTTTGTCGTTGCGGAGTTGAAGCGGCTCGGCATATTGACGAGCAGGACATTCTCTGCGCCGATTGCGTCCACGTAGACGGCGGCGGCGACGGCGGAGTCGATGCCGCCCGATATGCCGATGACGACGCGCTCCATGCGGATGCGTGCAAGGAAACTTCTGCACGGCGTAACGGATCATGCGGTGGATGGGAGCGATGGGAGGCTCTGCAGGGACGATCCGGCAGAGGGAAGCGCGTCCGTGTTGACGATGGTCACACCCTCTGTATAGGCAGCGGACATAAGGACGCGTCTCACCGTTTGCACTGAATACCTGATGCCCTGCCGGGGAATGCGTGACGGTCTTGCCCTTGTCCCGCAGTCCAAGTGTATATATAGCAGATCGCCTTGCTCTTTTCGCGTGCTGTCTCGGCAAGGGCGGATGCGCCGAAGCAGATGGGGAAGGGACTTGCATCTGCGGCGAGGATGATGTTCTCGCCGGGCAGTTCATAGAGCAGCGGAGCAAAGTGATTCCCCGTGCCGTGCGGCGGCGTGCGCACGACCTCCGTGAGTACACCGTCCCGCGCTTTGACAAGTGTGCGGCAAACACCCGTACAGCTGTCCGCCTGTACAGCACTGCCAAAGACCACGGTGATGCCCTCTGCGGCAGCGGCAATCTCCTCGGCATAGTCCGCGAGGTCGCGCAGGAATGCGGACTGCTTCCATACACCGCCGAGAAAGAGCCCCGAGACTAAGTGCGGGGAAGAGGGCAGCCCTGCGCCTGCCGCCTTTGCCTCTGCAATCTTCGCGTGTATCGCTGTTGCATTGAGGTCGGGGCGTCCGGGAATGACCCCATTGAAATCAGTGCAATTTTCATAGGGAATGCTCCTTAGGTTTGATTTTTATTCCATAGAAATGGTATAATTCAGTGATATAAGCATAGCACATCATTCGCGAAAAGGATGTATACAATGGACTCATTTCAGCACGCGCGGTGCGGAGGAACGCGTCTCCTCGGCGGCGGCGATCCTCCAGGGTCTTGCCTCCGACGGCGGTCTCTATGTGCCCGCCGCATTTCCGCAAATAACGCTCTCGAGATTGCGGCGTTTGCTCCCGCCTCGTAGCGAGGAGCGTGCCGTGCGGATCCTGCGCCTCTATCTGACGGACTACACGGAGGAAGAGCTGCGAGGGCTGCGTCAGCCGCGCCTATGGCCATACGCGTTTGACGATGTGCGGCGTGCGCCCGTGCGTGCGGTCGGTGCGCTGGAGGTGCTCGAACTCTGGCACGGCCCGACGAGCGCATTCAAGGACATGGAGCACTGTAGCTGCTTCCGCAGCTGATGAGTACCGCGCGGATGGGCGAGCAGGGTACCATCCTCATCCTCGTTGCGACATCGGGCGATACGGGCAAGGCGGCACTTGAGGGATTTGCAGACGCCGAGGGTATCCGCATCATGGTGTTTTTACCCCGATGGCGGCGTCAGTCCCATGCAGCGGCTGCAGATGGTGACGCAGGAGGGCGCGAATGTCAGTGTCTGCGCCGTGCGCGGCAACTTCGACGATGCAGCAGGCGCGGCGTGAAGGAGATCTTCGGTGATGCGGCGATGGCAGCGAGACTCGCGGCGCTCCATACCAAACTCTCGTCCGCGAACTCGATCAACTGGGGACGCCTTGTGCCGCAGATTGTCTACTATTTCAGTGCGTACGCCGACCTCCTTGCTGAGGGGAAGGTCGCGGCGGGCGATGCGATCAACTTTACCGTACCGGCGAGGAATTTCTGCAACATCCTCGCGGGCTACTATGCAAAGCGTATGGGATTGCCTGTCCGAAAGCTCATCTGTGCCTCGAATGCCAACAATGTGCTCACGGATTTTCTGCAGACGGGCATCTGCGACCGTAAGCGTGATTTTTATCAGACGATATCGCCGTCGATGGACATCCTTATTTCCAGCAATCTTGAGCGCCTTCTCTCATCTGACGGAGAATGCAGGACAGGTCGATGCGTGGATGAACGACTCGCGAGCGCGGGATGTACGATGCAGCAGTCTCCGCCCGCGCTCAAAGAGAATTTCAGGCGGCGTTTTGCGGACGATACGGCGACGGAGGCGGAGATCCGCACAGTCCATGAGCGGACGCGTACACACTTTGACACGCATACCGGCGGTTGCCTATCGCGCAGCGGAAGGGTATCGGGCGAGACGGGGGATACGCGCCCGATGATCGTGCTCTCGACGGCAAGCCCGTACAAATTTGGCGCAAGTGTGCTCCATGCATTTGGTGAGACTGCTGGACGGAATGGACGAATTCGCGCAGATGGAGCGCCTGCAGGAACGGAGCGGTATGGTAATTCGACAGTCTTGCGGCTCTGCGCGGGGCGAAGATTCTCCACGAGGACAGCTGTAGCAAAAGGATGCCATGCGAGCGGCAGTCCTCACGTTTGCGCGATGCCTGAGAAAAATAAGCGAACAATAAAAATTTTCACAGAGAAGAAGGATTTTGTGCAGTATGTGAAGAATTCACACCATAAGATGTGTTCGTCCATAATAATAATGATGTGAGGCGGTATTTCCGCGGCGCATCAATGAGCCAGCTTTTTGGAGAAAGAGGTTATCATATGGCAACGATTGATCCCGACACAGTATGGGCATTACAGGCACGACGGAGATCGTTCACAACCCTGACTGGCGACTAGCTAGCTGTTCCGCGAGGAACTGCGCCCTGATCTCGAGGGCTATGAGGCGCGGGCAGGTGACGGAGATGGGCGACGCCGTCAATGTCGCGACGGGTATCTATACAGGACGCTCCCCAAAGGATAAGTACATCGTCGATGATGAGACATCACATGATACGGTCTGGTGGACATCCACGAATATCGAAATGATAACCATCAGCGACCCAGAAGGCACTGGAACGCCGTGCGCGGATCGCGATCCGTGAGCTCTTCGCAACAAGCGTCTCTTCGTTGTCGATGCATTCTGCGGTGCCAACAAGAATACGCGTATGGCCGTGCGTTTTATCGTAGAGGTTCCTGGCAGGTACACTTCGTCACGAATATGTCTCATTCGTCCGACGGCAGAAGAACTTGAGAACTTCAAGCCTGACTTTTGTCGTCTACAACGCAGCAGGCGCGTGTCGCGCACGCGGTGATCTCGGACTCAACCTGAGACGGCGGTGATAAGCTAACCGACGAGTCGAGATCATCATCAATACGTGGTATGGCGGCGAGATGAAGAAGGGTATGTTCATCGATGAACCACTACCTCCCCTCAAGGGCATCTCCTCCGCTATTGCTGGCAAATACGACAAGCAGGGGACAGAATACAACGCCTTCTTCGGCCTCTCCGGCACAGGTAAGACCACGCTCGACGGACAACGAGCGCTTCTCATCGGCGATGATGAGCATGGCTGGGAGGATGAGGGGTCTTCAACACGAGGGCGGCTGCTACGCGAAGGTTATAAGTCTCGACCCTGACGCAGAGCCCGATTATCTGCCAGGCGATCCGCCGCAACGCTCTGCTTTGAGAATGTTACGGCGGTCGATCTCGCCGGCCGTGTGGACTTTGCGGACAAGAGCGTGACAGAGAATACACGCGTCTCGTATCCGATCAATCACATTGAGAACATCGTGCTCGGCCATGTCGCGGACAAGTCCGCAGGCCCGCATGCAAAGCACGTTATCTTCCTCTCGGCGGATGCGTTCGGCGTTCTGCCGCCGGTCTCGATTCTGACGCCGGAGCAGACGAAGTACTCCTCTCGAGGCTTCACATCGAAGCTCGCTGGCACCGAGCGCGGCATCACGGAGCCGACGCCGACGTTCTCGGCATGCTTCGGACAGGCGTTCCTCGAGCGCATCCGACGAAGCATGCGGATGAACTCGTTCGCAAGATGGAGGAGCACGGCTCGCGCACTATCTTGTGAACACAGGCTGGAACGGCACGGCGGCGTATCTCCATTCAGGATACGCGCGGAATCATTCATGCGATCCAGGACGGTTCGATTGACAGTGCACCGACGAAGAAGGTTTCCGTATTTTCGACTTCGAGATCCGACGGGCTTCCGGGCGTTGAGTCGAAGGTCCTCGATCCGCGACGCTACCCTATGCTGAGCCGCAGATGGGATGGGAAGGCAAGGATCTTGCCGAGCGTTTTATTAAAATTTCAAGAAGTATGAGGGCAACGAAAGGGGCAAGACTCTGTATCCGTGCGGACCGAAGCTCAAGTTTTGCCGTAGAGAGGCTGCTGCAATGATTACGGCAGCTTCTTTTGAGACAATGGAGGAGGAACGGGGGCAGCTCACTGGCAGCATTAAACCAAGGTTCGCGGTGTCGGCGTAAAAAGGCGGCGACGTTTGCGCGTCTTGGGATTTGCACGGTTTACGACCTCCTGACGTACTACTCCGCGTACTGCCAGGGGATCCGAGCCATACAACGCGGTAACCGTCTGCGCGACCGGGCGAGGCGATCGACCGTGCTTGGCGTTATTCAGTCGGTGACAGAGCGCCCGACACGGCGGCGTCGCTTTACTGTCCTGACGGCGATGGTCGGAGATGGAACCGGCTATGCCGGGCAGTTTGGTTTAATCAGCGGTTCCTCAAGTCAAAGCTGTGAGGGCGGCGCATCCTTCTTTCGGGCAAGGTGGACTATGCCCTACAATACCAGAGGACAGCTTGCTATATCGGGCATAACCTCTTTGAATACTCGGCACGCAGGATGCGCCAGAGAATATCTCGGTATCCTGCCCATCTACGGGCGACGGAAGGACTCACGCAGAAGACAGCTGCGCCAGATGGTGGAGTATGTCTTTGTGCGGACGGAGGGCGCGCTTTCAGAGACGCGCCCTGCGCGTATTCGTGAGAATATCGCCTGATAGGCGTGACCGCAGCGTTTCCACCGTGCACTCATTTCCCAAAACAGGAGTGAGAAGAACTGCTTCGCGTTAGCGCCGCCGCCTCGCGACGTGAGGAGCTTTATCTTTATCCAATGTGGTTTGCCTCGCGCTCACGCAGCGCACATGCAGAAGAGCAGGAGGGATCACTCGCGACGGGCAGGGCGCTTGCTGCGCGCGCATGCTGGCGGCGCCGCGACCTGACAGCAGATCAAGAAAGGTTGGCGTGGAGGAGAGTCAAGCGTGATATGGAGTCGCCGCTCCCGATGCGGCGCCTTGTACCTGTGTCGGCTCAGGCAAGACGGCGATTGCCCGTTTCTCGCACTCGTTAAGACGGTCGAGTGAGTATTGCGCAGGGGCGCGATGGTGGCACCCACGGAAATCCTCGCGCGTCAGCACTACGAGTATTTGCAGGAGACTCTCGCAACCGCCCGGTGCGCGTGGATTCCTCTCGGGACGGCTCGCAAAAGAGCGCACAGAGCTCGCAGCAGCGCTTGCCGCCCATGAGGGTGGACATTGCTGTTGGGACACAGCCGCGCTGATTCAGGGTATGCTTTGCGTTTGATAAACTTGGACTGGTGGTGACGGATGAGAGCGGCATCGTTTTGGGGTGGCTGCAGCGTGCAGCGCTTTGATAGAGCACAGCATGCATGATGCTTGCCGCGACGGCAACGCCGATTCCCCGCACAATGACGCTGACAGTTTGACGGTGGTCTGATGTTTTCGCGTAGAGCACCTTCTCCGGGCGCCAGCCGATTCGCACATTCCTCCGCGCGATGAGATGGTACGCGAAAAGATCTATGCATTTCGCGCAAAGTCGAGACGTGACGGCAAGCCTGGCGTCGTCTGCCCCCTCATTGAGGCGAGTGAGGAAAGGATCCCGTCGGCAGGAGGTCGCGATGAAGTCTGCACACGGTATCTTTATGGAATCTCATGTGGACTGCTCCACGGGCGGATGAAATCAGCGGAGAGGAGGCGGTACTGATTGCCTTCTGTGCGGGATGAAATCAAACTCGCTCGGGCCGACTACACGGTCATTGAGGTCGGTGTCCAGTGTTGCCGGGTCAAAGCATCCTCGTCGTCGAGCATGCGGGAGCGTTTCGGACTCGCGGCAGCTGCATCCAGCCTTCGTGGACGCGTGCGTGGCTCTGCGCTGCACTCCTACTGCATCCTGATTGCGGAATGCGTAGCATCCTCGCAGGAACCGGCTGAAGGTGATCGAGCAAACGGGTGATGGGCTCTCAACATCTTGCTGAGGGAGGATTTGCGTCTGCGTGGTCGGACAGTTCTTCGGTGCAATGCGGCATGGTCTGGGGATCGCGATCGCGAATGTATTCACCGATATGGATCTCTGCTGCTCGCACGGCGCGCTGCGGCACTCGCTACCGTCGATGATCCTGCTATGTTCTCCCTTTGTTCTGCCTGCACTCATGCCGTCGAAGTATCGCGAACAGTTCGCATATATTCAGGAGAGTTTGATGAGAATCGATGAGCACCACACGTTGTATTCCTTGACATGCGGGATTCTCTGAGTTCAAAATTAGCCACATACTGTTTTGGGAGGAGATTGTCTTGAGCAGGTTTTCGGTAAAGCGGTGCTGCAGGACGCATGAGGGCGCGCGGTACTCCAGCGCTGCGATCGACGATGCGAGTTGACTCTCGTCGGATGCGGTGGACATTACGGGCGGAGCGGATGCGGGAGAACTTGCGGGTACGGCGAAGAACGGTATCCTCGTGTGAGGACGATCTCGCGGCTACAGACTTGAACGCCTGCATCCGATGTGCTGATCGACTTCACGCGGCCAGACGTTGTCTCTGGAGCGTCTTGACAGCACTTGCATAAAAGGTATCCCCCGTGGTTGGAAACAACGGGACTCACAGAGGAGCAAAAAGGCGGCAATCAAGCGCTGCAGATGAGCATGACACGCGTTCATCGCACCCAATTTTGCCATTGGTGCTGTGCTCATGATGCTGATGAGCCGCATGGCTGCGAAACATCGCCCGATGTCGAAAATTATCGAACCCACCATGACAACAAGCTGATGCCCTCCGGTACAGCGGTACAGACAGCGGCAATGATCGCTGAAGTTCGTGATGAGCGACAGGGAGCCATCCAGATGCGAGGAGAGAGAAGATCGCTTGAGGGCGCGTGGGTGCAGCCACTGCGAGGGATGCGCATCGCAGCGTCCGTCTGCCCGGGCCACGCGCGCATCAGGAGGTCATCTTCGGCGGACTCGGGCGAGACACTTACGATCCGCGCAGACCTCCGCTGAACCGCGAGTCTTTTATGCCGGAGCGTCGTGCTCGCGGCGAGAAGGTGCGCGGGCTCAAACTCGCTCACAGTCGGACTGGACAAACTGCCTGCAAGAGATAGATAAGGGGAATCTATTATGAAGAAATACCGCATAGCCATTCTCGCAGCAACGGGCGCCGTCGGTCAGAGCCTTGAACCTCATCGAGGAGAGGCGGCTCCCGTTCGCAGGCCGTCGTCCTCGCGTCGGAGACGACTCGGCGGGCAAAAAGATCGCATTCATGGGAAAGTGAGGTACACACGGTTGAGGCGCACGCAGACTCGCTTCAACGGGATTGACATTGCCTCTTTGCGGGCGGCAGCGAGGCAAGCGATCGCACACACATGCGGTAGTGCGGGCAAGCTGTCGTTATCGACAACTCGAGTACATTCCGGATGGATCCGAGGTGCCGCTTTGTCGTGCCCGAGGTCAATCCCGAAGCGACCAAGAAGCACGAATCATTGTAAATCGAAACCGTCGACCATCATCATGGTGATGGGACTGAAACCTCTCTATGATCTCGCGAAGATTCGCCGCGTCGTCTCAACGTATCAGGCGGTCTCCGGCGCGGGCAAGGAGGGATGGCAGAGTTTGAGGAGCAGGTCGCTGCGCCTCTGCGGGCAAAGAAGCCAAGGCAAACATCCCGCTCGTCGGAAAACCGCCGACGCACCATCAGATAGCGTTTAACCTCATCCCGCAGATTGATGTCTTCATGGACAACCTCCACACAAAAGAGGAGATGAAGATGATTGACGAGACGAAGAAGATCATGGAGGATGACAGCCTGCGCATCACGGCAACCACGGTGCGCGTGCCTGTCTACCGCAGTCATGCTGAGTCCGTCAACGTCGAGTTCGAGTAGGTCTCACGCGATGCAGCGCGCAAAGCGATCGCTGCATTCCCCGGATTGTCCGCGTGACAATCCGGCGAGAGCAGGAGTATCCGATGCCGCTCACCTCAGGACAGATGTCGAGATCGGACGTCTGCGCCGTGACGAGTCGACGAGAATGCATTAACTCCTGGATCTGCGGTGATCAGATTCGAAAAGGGCGCCGCACTTAACGCCCCTTCAGATTGCGGAGTATATGATCGCGAACGAGCGTCTCGTAGTAAAACGATGGAAGGACTTATTTCCATGGGACGATAAGTCCTTTTATATTTTCAATGAGGTCGTATACGAAATCCCTCTGCTCCCTTTTATATCAAGGGTGAGGGATTTTTATGATTCAAACAGAACATTGTTTTCTTGAGCGTTTTTGCTATAACTGTTAGTGAAAGTGGTGATTTGTGGTGGAAAAGTGCCGTGGTGGTGCAGAAAACCAGAAGGCGTGAGGCAGGATGTTCATGGGGAGTACACTCTAGCATTGATGCGAAGGGACGCGTTATCCTGCCCGCCGATTTCCGTCAGGAACTTGCTGTCCCCTTCATCATCACGAGAGCTCGACGCGGCCTCTTTCTCTTTCCATGGCTGCCTGGGACGAGTTCGCGCGCTGCGCACGCTCTCCATTGGTGATCCGAGATGGCGCTTTCGCTCGTTTCTTTATTGCGGGAGCACGCACGCTCGAATGCGATAAGACGCCTTTTTGTGCCGGGCCAACCTTCGCAGCTCTATGCAAATATTAAGGCGCAGGATGTCATCCAACGGTGCTAGATGCGCGTATCGGGTGTGGGACAAGGAAGTGGCTGCGCTAGTGCGGGTGAGGTCGATCCAAACATCACGGAGATATCGACGCAGCTGGCGGGCTATGGGATTTCGATATGAGCGGCTTCCATCATGTGAGTGTTCTGCCGGAGGAAACAATCGAGGCGCTTTCCATCTCGGTCGAATGGAATCTGTGAGACTGTGCCCTTGGCGGGGCGGGACACGCAGGGAGAATCGCGTCACAGCTCTCTGCTGAGGGCGTCTGATCGGCATCGATCAGGACGAAAACGCGATTGCAGCAGCGCGTCGAGCGGCTCGCGGACGCTCATGCAAGGTCACGCTCGTGCGGGACAACTTTCGCCATCTGCAGGATATTCTCCTGCGCGAGGGGTCTCCTGCCGTGGATGGCATTCTTTGATCTCGGTATTTCTCCCCACGGGATCGACATGCAGCAGAACGCGGCTCTCATATGCAGGATGTACCGCTCGATATGCGCGATGGACAGACGTACGGTGCGGCGCATACACTGTTGTAAGCGAATCATACGGCGGATGAGCTGACGGAGATTTCTCACGCATACGGTGAGGAGCGTTGGAGCGAAGGAGATTGCCGCATCTCACTGTAGAGGAACGAAAGTCTCACCCGCATCGAGACAACAGGCGAGCTTGTCGCCGTGATCGATCGTGCCGTACCAAAAGCAGGTAGCGTGCGAAGGGCGGGCATCCTGCCAGGCGCGTCTTCAGGCGATCCGCATCGAGGGTCAATGAGAACTGACGATCCTCGCGGATGCTCTGACGGATGCTGTACAGTGTACTCCAGAGAGGGCGGACGGCCTCGCGGTCGTAACATTTCACTCGCGCGAGGATCGGATCTAAAGAATCACTGAAAGAGCTTGCGCGTAGCTGTCTGCCCGCCGCAGACGCTCGGTCTGCATCTGCGGACATGCGCCTGAATTGCGGCTGATCGGAAAGGCGCGCGCGCCAAGTGCAGCGGAATGACTGCAAAATCCACGGCAAAGAGCGCGAAGCTGCGCGTGTTGCAGAGAAAGCTATGACAAATGCCAGGTCGGTCAAAGGAGGGTGAGGGCATGCTGGCCCGCAGAGAAGAGGAATACGACTACGAGCCGCTCCGTCGCTGAGCCTGCACCACTAGCTGAGGAGGCAAAGGAACCGCTGATCGGCGTGAGGTGAATACGAATCTGCGCAACTGTCTCGCGAGCACTCTTCTTTCTCATCGCATTCGGCGCTATGGCTGTGACGCTGCTCGGCGGTATTGGCGCGAAGAACGGTTATACACTGCTTGATACGCAGCAGAGCAGACCAACTCGAGCAGGAGAATGAACGACTGAAGATCGAGATCGCACAGCTGAAATCACCCTCACGTATTGGAGGCCATTGCGGTGGAACAGCTGCATATGCAGGTGCCGCAGAATATGTATTTTCTGCATGAAGGGGAATGATGGCGCATGGTGAAGCGGTTGACAGAACTCGCGGCACTCGTGCCTGGGGCACGTATTGCGAGCAATGACGCGAGATCAAGAGCATTGAACAGGATTCGCGCCAGGTTCAGGAGGGGACCCTCTTTGTCTGCATCAGCGGTGCTCATGCGGATGCACACAGCTTTATACCGGAATGCGGCGCGGGCGGGAGCTCGCGCTGTTTTTGACGGAGCAGGAGACGCTCGATGTAGCCCGCAGGGATCTCTGTTCCCCGTACCAAACCTCCAGAGGCACTGGACACGATTGTTCCGTATTTCTATAACTATCCGGCGCGTTCCATGCCGTGTCATCGAGTGTACGGGCACGAACGGCAAGACGACGACGAGCTATCTCGTGCGTGCAATTGCGCGGTATGCGGAAAACGCGTCAGGGCTGATCGGAACGATACAGGTCATGATGGAGGATGAGGTGTTCCCTACGGCGAATACGACGCCGGACGTCATCGTCATGCAGCAGCTGCTTGCCGAGATGCGAACGCGTAAAATGGATGCCGTCATGACGGATCTCTTCGCACGCACTCGATCAGGGGCGTGTCGCAGAGCATCGAGTTTGATACGGCAGTGTTTTGACGAATCTGACGCAGGACCATCTCGACTACCACAAGACGATGGAAAACTGCACGCGCAGGCAAAGGCGCGCCCTTCGATCTTGTATCGGAGGCGGGGACAAAGACGGGAAAGACGGCAGTCCTCACTGCGGATGATGCGGCGAGCGCGACAATGCGTGCGCATACGAGGCTGTCCCATCATCTCGTACGGTGTCAGAAAACAGCGGGGACCTGACGGCGCAGGACGCAGATCTCGCGCAGGATGGCATGGAATTGACCATCGTGCATGGTGGGGCGGAGTTTTCTCGTCTGCATAGTGGCATCACAGGGCTGTTCAATGTCTACAATGTGCTTGCCGCAACGGGCGCGGCCCTTACAGAGAAGGTGCCTCGCAGAGGATATTTTGGCGGCGCTCAAGGCGTTCACGGGTGTACCAGGGCGCTTTGAACTCGTGCGCGAGGGACAGGATTTCTCCGTGATCGTGGACTATGCGCATACGCCGGACGGCATGGAGAATGTCCTGCGCACGGCACGTGCCGTAACACGCGGACGGATCATTGTTGCTTTGGCTGCGGCGGTGACCGCGACCGGACGAAGCGTCCCATCATAGGGACGAATCGGGGCGGAGCGTGCGGACATCGTTGTGCTGACGTCGGACAACCCGCGTACAGAGGATCCCGCCGCAATCCTGGACGAGGTGGAGACGGGCGTCCTGCCCGTGATCGGTGAAAAGCCGTATGAGAAGCTGGTCGACCGCCGCACGGCGATCTTCCACGCGGTGCAGACGGCGCTGCGAACGATACGGTCGTTATCCCGCAAGCAAGGGCATGAGAACTATCAGATACTGAAGGACAGGGACGATTCACTTTGACGACCGTGAGACGGCGCGCGAAGCGATCAGGGGCTGTGAAATGGCGATGACATGGGACGAGATGCTTTGCGGTGACAGGAGCCGAGTGCACAGCGGGAAAGTTCGTGAAAATGACACGATCCCTCATATCACTAACGGATACGCGGAAGATCGCCGAGAGGGATCTCTTTATCGCGCTGCGCGGGAGAATTTTGACGGCGCAGACTTTGCTGCGGATGCACTTGCAAAGGGAGCAGCAGCGGTTCTCGTTAGCACGCCAATCTCAAAGTCGGTGGAAGAGGACCTGAGGAAGCAGCAGGGCGCTGTCTCGCGGTGGAGGACACGCTCAAGGCGTATCGAGGCAGTGCGCAGCGCGTGGCGCATGAAGTTCGATATTCCGTCGTTTGCATTACCGGCTCGAACGGAAAGACGACGACGAAGGATCTGACGGCTGCCGTCCTCTCGGGACGTGGGGCGGTCTGTCGGACAGCGGCGAACTACAACAACGAAATCGGGCTGCCGCTGACGCTGCTGGGCATCACGGAGTCGGATACCGCAGCCGTCGTGGAGATCGGCATGCGCGGCCTTGGACAGAGCAGCACTTTGCGCCCGTTGCCGCGCCGGATATCGCCATTGTGACAAACGTGTGCGAGGGTGCACATGGAGCTGCTCGGCTCCATCGAGAACATCGCAAAAGGCGAAGGCGGAACTCGTGCGAGGCAGTCCCTGCCGGCGGGACGGTACTCCTCAACGCGGACGATGAGCGCGTTGCCGCCATGCTGCTCCTGCGCGGCGGACGGCGTGCGCGTTCTGACGTACGGTATCAGCGCGGAGGCGGATATCCGTGCGGAGGCACTGCGCTGCGGCGTGGATGGCTCGCGGTTCATGGTGACATGGGCGAATCGAGCGGCATGATTACAACATACCGCTCGCCGGGCGCGCAATGTCAGCAACGCACTTGCGGCGCTTGCGGGCAGGATTCGTCCTCAGGGCTTACTCCGCAGGAGATGCAGATGGGGCTGCGCGGACTCACCCCGACGAAGATGCGCTACGAGGTACATGAGGTCGGCGCGGCGCTTCATCAATGATCGCGTACAACGCGAGTCCCTCGTCCATGCGCGCGGCGATCAGAGACAACAGCAGCGCTCTGCAGAGGGGCGCAAAGGTTGCCGTACTCGGTGATATGCTCGAACTCGGTGCTGCTGCCGAGGAGGCACACAGGGCGATCGGGCGCAGGGCGGCGGGCTTGGATTTGCAGTGCTCGTGACCTGGTGCGCAGGCACGTTGGATTCAGCGAGACGCAGAGGCGGCAGGCTGCTCCCTCTGTCATCATGCAGAGAGCCATGCGGCAGCGCAGCGTTTCTGCGCACGGCTCTTGCGGACGGTGACTACCGTGCTCTTCAAGGGTCGCGCGGCATGCGCATGGAGGAGATCATTGCACTCCTGACAGGAGAGGAAGGGGCACTGATGGAATACATCCGGATCTTTCACCGCGGCTGCTCCTGCTCCTGACGCTTGTGACGGCACTTGCGATCGTGCTCTTCAGCGGCGTCTATTTCCTCCCGTTTCTGCATCGTCTGAAATACGGGCAGAGCATCCGGGAGGAGGCCCCGCGAGACCATCAGAAAAAGCGGGACACCGACGATGGGCGGCGTGATGATCGTACTCGCCGCGACGCTCTCGACGTCCTCTTTGCGCCGCTCACAGTGACGACGCACTGCTCGCGCTCTTCATCTTTCTCGGGCATTTCTGCTCGGCTTTGCGGACGACTACATCAAGGTGGTCGAGCGCAACCTCGGTCTGCGCGCCTATCAGAAGCTGCTGGGGCAGATTAGTTTATCTCCCTGGTCACCATCCTGATCAGGGCGCAGCCTGCTCGGACACGACACGAGCGTATGGTGCCGATCCTCGGAGAGATGTGGGACATCGGCGTGCTCTACTACGTTCTCGTCGTATTCGCTTTTCGTCGGTACGTCGAACGCGGTCAATCTGACGGACGGACTCGATGGGCTTAGCCCTCCGGCACGGTCGCCGCAGCAGCGCTCTCTTCATGCCCGTGCTGCATGTACGGCACAGATCATGCAGCTGATGGTCTTTTTCTGCGGCAATAATTGGTGCATGTAGGGCTTTTGTGGTATAATCATCATCGGCGCGTATCTTCATGGGAGATGCGAGTATCGCTCACTCTGGCGGCGCACTTGCGGCGGTGGCGATCCCTCTCGCATACAGAGGCTACTTCTGCCCATTGTGGGCTTTGTTTTTCGTCTGTGAGGCACCGTCACCGTGATTTTTGCAGGTCATCTCGTTTCAGACGCGCAGCAAGCGTCATTTTCCGCATGAGTCCGATCCATCATCACTTCGAACTCGGCGGATGGAGCGAGACGCGCGTCGTCTCACACATTCTGGGTGGTTGGCGCGGCTGGTGCGCCTCGCGTGGATCGTGGTGCTCCGATCTCGCAAATAGGGGACACAGGAATCGTCCTATAACAATCAGTCTGCGCTCGTCATCGGGGCGGGGCATCAGTGGTCTGCAGCGGCGAAAGTACCTCGTGGTTGCAGGGGCGCGCGTGACGCTCTCGGATGCGAAGGACGAGCGGACGCAGAAAAGGATCCGCTGACACAGCAGCATATTGAGGATTTACGGACGCAGGGAATCTCCTGCGTCTTTTGGTGCACCTAAAAGGGAGGAACTGCTGAGGGGACGAATCTCATCGTCCTTTTCGCCCGCCGTGCCGGAGCGCATCCTCTCGTGCAGGCGGCACGTGCGCGCGGATCCGCGTCACCACAGAGGTGGAACTGGCGGGGAGATCGCGCGTGCGCCCATCTATGCCATTACGGGGACGAATGGGAAGACAACGACCACGACCCTCCTCGGCGAGCTTTTGCGCGCGCATTTTCCTGCGGTCGGTGTCGGCGGCAACATTGTGGCGTGCCCCTCATCGATGTGGCTCAGGGAGACGCTCTGCGCGACGGTGCGATCGCGGCGGAGATTTCGAGCTATCAGATGGAGGCGACCGCACATTTTCATCGGCGATTGTTGCGGAGCTGATGTGACCCCCGACCACATCGTTCGTCACGGTTCGATGGAGGTCTATCAGGCGATGAAGGAAGCTCTTTGCTGCGCAGACGGCAGAGGATGTTCTCGTGCTGAACTATGATGATCCACATACGCGCTCCATGGCCGACCGTGCGAAAGGGCGGGTCTGCTTCTTCAGCCGCCGGGAGGAACTCGCTGAGGGCGCGGTCGTGCGCGCGGACGGCATGATCGTCATTCGATGGAACGATGAGGAGCACGTCCTGATCAGGACGGATGAACTCGGTATTCCCGGGCGGGCACAACGTCGAGAACGCGCTTGCGGCAGCGGACATGGCATTCTTCGCAGGTGTGACGCCGGCAGAGATGCGTCCCGTCCTGCGCGCGTTCAAGGGTGTGGAGCACCGCATCGAGTTCGTGCGCACGCTGGACAATGTCAGCTACTACAACGACTCCAAGGCAACGAATACGGACTCAGCGATCAAGGCCCTTGAGGCGTTCGACGGACATATCATCCTGATTGCGGGCGGCGATGACAAGCTGACCGACCTCACGGAGTTTATGGCGCTTGTGTGTGCGCGTGTGACGAGCTGATTCTCGTCGGCGATGCGGCGGAGCGCTGCGGCTGCCACTGGACGCCGGAATCGCAGTGGAGCACATCCACCGTGCGGGCTATCATATGGTGGAGGCAGTGCGCATCGCACATGAACTCGCAGCTGCAGGGGCAGACGGTACTGCTCTCTCCGCCCTGCGCCAGCTTCGATATGTATGGAGGCTATGAGGAACGCGGGCGTGACTTCAAGAGGATCGTGAACGAGCTATGAACATCATCGTATCCGGCGGAGGGACGGGCGGACATATCTATCCGGCGCTCACGATTATCCGCGCAATCCAGGAGATGGAACCCTCTGCGCGTATCCTTTATGTCGGCGGAAGGAACGGACTCGAGGCAGACGATTGTGCCGCGCGAGGGAATCGACTTTATTGCGATGGATCTTGCGGGATTTCGAACGCAAAATAACACTTGAGAATATTGGACGTGCATGGCGTGCCCCAGCGTGCCGTGGCGCGTGCGCGGTGATTGTGCAGGGGTTTCAGCCCAACGTTGCGATCGGGACGGGCGGCTATGCTGCAGGGCCAATCCTACTCGCAGCGAGCCTTGCGGGGGTGCCGACCCTCGTGCAGGAGCAGAATGTCTTTTGCGGGGTGACAGACCGCATCCTTGCGAAGTTTGCGACAGCGATTGCCGTCGGCATGGAGGATGCACAGAACGTCTTTCCGAAAGAAAGACCTACGCGACAGGCAATCCGATTCGTCCGGAGGTGCTGACAGCAACGCGTGCGGATGGCGCACGAGCATTTGGCTTTGACCCCTGCGAAAAAGACAGTACTCGTCTCGGGCGGCAGCCGTGGGCACGTTCAATTAATCGCGCAATGGTCGAGGTCATTGCGCGTGCGGCAGAGCAGACGGAGGTACAGTACCTTCATGTGACGGGGGCAGATGAGCACGGAGATATGCTCGCGCGCATTCGGAATGCGGGTGTGCGGCGAGAGCATCCGCATCTGCGTGTCCTGCCGTATCTCTACATATGCCCGAGGCAATGGCAATGGCCGATGTGAGCTGTCTTTTCGCGCGGGCGCGACAGGGCTGGCAGAGCTCGCGGCACGGGGTGCCGGCGATCCTCATTCCATACCCGTGCAGCAGAGAACCATCAGGAGAAGAATGCGCGCTCTGTGGAGGCAGCGGGAGCCGCAGAGGTGATCCTCAACAGCGATCTCAGCGGCACCGTGCTGGAGCAGTCCTTCATGGGCTGCTCGCGGATGACGCACGGCGGACGGCAATGGCAGCGGCGATGAAGCGCCTGGAAACCAGAGGCAGCGGAGGAGATTGCAGCGCTTGCGCTGCGCATTAGTAAAAGAGAAGGGTGAAGGGCGATGCTCAAGGTTTGAAGGGATTCACAGCATTCATTTTGTCGGAATTGGCGGTGCCGGGATGAGTCCGCTCATGAAGATCTCCTCCTGCTCGGCTATCAGGTATCCGGATCCGATCAGGGTCATCGCCCATCATCGAGGAACTCGTACGTCTCGGTGCACGCATATCGGACGGACGGGCAGCGTGCTGAGAATGTTGCGTGGCGCGGATGCCATCGTTGTCTCCGCGGCGATTCCAGTACGACAACCCAGGTGATTGCGGCGTGGGATCTGGCGCATTCCGAAGCTGCACCGGTCGGACATCAATGCCGCCCTCGTCAACGAGTATGATGGGATTGCCGTCGCGAGGCTCATGCGCAAGACGACGACCACGTCCATGAGTCGGCGTGACGCTCGACCGCGTGGGCATATCACCGACCATCATTGTCGGCGGCGAGGTGCCCGATCTCGGTACGAACGCGAAGCTCGGCACGAGCCGCTTCTGTCTCTGAGGGCAGACGAGAGTGACGGTTCCTTCCTCAAACTGCATCCACACATCGCCGTAGTGACGAATGTCGAGGATGACCACATGGATCATTACGGAACGATGGAGAAAGATCATCGCAGCATTCCATCAGTTCATCGACCAGGTGGATCAGGACGGCACTGCAGTCCTCTGTTTCGAGAATGAGATCCAGCCAGATTGCGGCCGAGACGACGCGCAGGGTGGTTTTCCGTATGCGATTGATCAGGAGGCAGACCGCCGCGGTGCAGACATCGAGACGCATGGCCCCATTATTTCCTTCACCGTCTTTTGAGCGCGGCGTGAGTAGCGTGTTTCCCTTTAATGTTCCGGGACGTCACAGTGTACTCAATGCGCTTGCCTCGCATTGCTGTTGCGCTGCCTTGCAGGTGTCGGATTTACACAAATTCAGGATGCTCTTTGCGGGCTTTCATGCGGGCGAAGCGCCGTTTTTCAGACGAAGGGAAGAACGCGGCATCTGGGTTGTGAGACGACTATGCCCATCGCCCGACAGAGATCGCTGTAACTCTGGCGGCAGCACGTCAGACGAATCCTGGACGACTTGTCTGCGTATTTCCAGCCGCATCGCTACTCCCGGACGAAGCTGCCGTGCGCAGAGTTCGGTGCATCTTTGCCGCTGCCGATTTGCTTCTCCTCACCGATATCTATGCAGCGGGGAGGCGCTGATTCCTGGTATTATCAGCGGCGACACTGATGAGGAGGTTCAAAAGCAGACTAGGGCAGGATATCATATATTTGCCTGCTCGCGAAGATCTGGAGCACTATCTCGCTGCACAATGTGCGCGCGGGTGATCTTGTCATCACGATGGGCGCGAGCAACATTCTCGAAAGTCGGCGAGGGCCTTGTCGAGCAGTTGAGGGACGCTGCAGGTACGGGAGAACAGCCCATTGTCGTCGTCATAGGGAGGTCCCCTCCACCGGGCTGAGTATCACGGCGCTCGGGCGGTGCGATCCTCGATGCTCTGCGTGGGAAGAATACCTGCTGTCAGGATGGAACTGGACCCAACACCTTTTGCCTTGAGGGACATTCCAAAACTCCACCTGCGATCGTATTCAACGCACTTCACGATACGGCGAGGACGGCGTCTGCAGGACCCTCGACATGCTGGTATTCCAGCAGCTGGATCGGGTGGCTGCGTGGCTGCCGCTCATAATGGATAAGCTCACGGCGAGCACCTCTTTCCAGCGGAGGGGATTGCAACCCCGCGCTTCTGGTGTATTTCTGCAAATGAGCGGATGCATACACACGCGGAGCGCCACCGCAGCCCATTTGATCTGCCGTTGTCATCAAGGCGCCGGAGCAGGGATCGAGCATCGGCGTCACACTCATTACGCGGAGCAGAGGATGTGCAGCAGCCCTCGACAAAGCGTTCTCTATGGCGTACCGTGCTTGTGGAGGAGTTCATTCATGGACGGGAGCTGACCGTTGTCGTCTGGGGAACAGCCTCGACGCGGAGGCGCTTCCTATCGAGATCACGACGATCTCTGGACGCCAACTACGAGCAAATACGCACCGCGCATCTCGTCATATTGTTCCAGCTAATCTCACGTGCAGAATGTACGGAGGTCCAGGACATTGCCGTTCGAGCCTTCGAAAGTGTGCGGCTGTGCGAGGTGGCGCGTATCGATGTCATGCTGAGCGAAGCAGGCAGCCCTATGCCATCGAGGTCAACGCCGTGCCAGCGCACGACATCTCTTGTTCGGATGCCGCGCGTGCGCGATTTCGGTTGAATTCCCGACTCTGGTGAGAAAAATCTCATCGATGGCGGGATACCGCCGATGAGAATCGCGTCGTATCCTCAAGGGCGCATTCTACCTTCTAAGCCATCAGCGACGAGTGTGCCGCGCTCATTCTGTCGCCGCTTTTTGACCTTTCGGCGGCTTGCCGCGCGGCAACGTCCATCTGGATGAGGCCGAACTCTGTGAGGATTGCACTTGGATTCAATACGGCCAGCGCCTGTTTGAGTCTGCAAAGACCGATGCCGCGACGACCAGTTTGCTGCATGATTTGCGCAATGCGTCCGGTCGCGGGTGTCGGCGCCAGCTGCTCCAATAAAATTGAGGATGGATGTCGTCGAGGCGCATCCTTGTTGCGACAGTCGCGCCTGCGACTTATGGCTATCTGGATTTCGACCGGCGGTGTGGTGAGTCATTTGCCAGCCATCGATGCCCCTCTAAGGGGGCCGTACAGTGTCACGGTGTGGGGCTGCGTGATCTCATGCATCGGCGATGACAATGACACGCACAGGGTTGCAAAGCACATCACATTCCCTCGGCAAGATCGATCCGGCGGGATACGGACAGATCTCCGAGGTCACCGATGACGCCGTCCGCTGTCGTCGGCCGCCATACGAAAGACCGCCCCGCCGATTCGGTCTCAGCAGCTGGAAAGAGCTTCCTGAAAAAGACAAAGAAACGCAAACACGCGATACAGGAATCAAAAGCACCACGTCGCACACAATAGAGTATGTTGATTTCAGTTAAGGAAGCCACCCTATCTCACTTAAACTTTGGCAGGATGAGCAACGCAGTACTAAATGAAACCAGTTTTGGCATGACGGATGGCTTATTGCACCTCGTCTGCGTGACCGGTCGGATTCACACAGTTGCAGTGTGCAGGTTTCCAGTGCGGCACAGGATGGAAAGCGCTCTCTCTCGGCGGCGGCGCGTCGAGGATGGTCTCGGATCGACTCGTCGGGCCGAGGCATGAGCGCGACGAACTCGTAGAGCTGCGCGAGATGCAGGCGGCGGCGGCCAGCCGTAGGAAGATCAGGGATCAGGCAAATGCTGCGTGCCGTGCGGCACCGCGTACCTCTTGAGGGCGAGGGTGTCACCAGTACGCATGGACGACAGTACCGCAGGCGCTGTGGAGGCGGGAGAGATCCGGACGCCTGCGTCATCCGCATGCAACGACCTCTCCTGCGTAAGCGTCAACGAGTTGCAGCGTGCAAACGCAGAGGCGATCTCTGTCAACGAAACGGCAGCCTCACGGCATCTCTGAGATTCGCTGGCGGTAGCCGAGCGCTGGCGTTGAACGGTATGTGCGTTCGTATCCGCACCGTTTCGAGATTCGTCGCCGTCGGCGACTTAGAAGTCACTCGAGAAATTCACTGCGCATGCGCGGCGGCGTCGTGGAGACGACTGGGCGCCTGTCAGTATCGAGCTCGGCATCACCGCCGCTTGATGACGTCTGCATCCCGCCTTGTCGCGGCGCGCATACGCCCGGGAACGCTGCACGTGAGACGAAGCGCGAGGCAAATGGTCTGCGTCGTTGTTTGATCAGCGCGGATCGGGCTGTCTACCGGCTATACGAGTCCCGATCGTCATTCCGCTCGCGTGCTCGAAAAGCTCTTCTCCGTTTGCAGCTTCGTCGCCGCACTGGATGCCGCATCTCGGCGGCCTCAGAGCAGCGGGTTGCGGAGCGGCTTTGTGACAAAGTTACACGTCTTTTGTCACGGATTCTATTCTCCAAACACGCTGTCTGCCGCGGCACTGTCATCTTATCGGTGACCGCCTCGGCATCGATCTCACGCTATGTCGCGCTGCTCGCGTTTGGCCTTCCGTGTTGCAAGAACCTTGCCGTCTAATCCGCCGTAATAAAGCTGCCCGAGGGACGGACGCAGCGGATACAGCATCAGAACCAATTCTTCCATCCGTTCATCTCACTTAGCCTACAGCAGTGATGAGATCATTTTCTTAGGGATGATTTGTTTTGTCTGAGAATTTCGCAGATGAAAAGAATTTGACAAGAATGTTGGCGAGTGATATTCTTCTTCAAAGAGATAATTCCTTAAAAACGGCATAGCATGTTCGGAATCGGGTGTTCGCAGAGACTTGGTTTAGGGAGAGCCGGTTTGGAAGCCGACGCGAGTCCCGCCACTGTAACAGCGAGTGCCTCTGTGATGCCACTGGGAAAACCGAGGTGCAGGGAAAACGTGATGAACTGCGTCGGGAGAACTCGCCTGATTTGGAATCGCCGATTGACCTACGAGTGATGGGGGAGGAGATTACGGCATCGATTTTGGTGTATTAGTTTTACTGGCTTTTTGCTATAATGTGATGAAATATTCAGCCTCATTTCTATTTGGAGAAATGAGGCTGTCTAATGTAATGATCTCGTGTTATTTTGAGGAGAAAGAAGTCTTCGCAAAAATGAATCCATGGAAAAAGGAAATGTTCCACGTTGGCGGTTCTCTGCGCATTGAGAGGGAACACTCCATTGCAGGCGCAGCTGAGAGTGATTTTGCTGCCGATGTAATCAAATAAATCGTCCATGCAGAAAAATGGAACGGAAGCGTCTTTCATAGATTCTCAGAGACGAAACACGACTTAAATGCAGAACCATCGTCACAGCGACCCGTCAGAAACGACCTGGATGAAGGTTCGCCGCAATGTCGCAGCCATTGCATCGAGGAACTCGAAAAGGCGTGCATGATTTCTGAAGCCTGGGTGCAGGCTCCTGGCGCGCAGGCAGGGATCTATGCTTTCACCGACGGCTGGTGTGAAGGACGGCGTCGAGCCGCTTGCGGCTTTCCGGGACCGATGTTCTCGTCGTGATCACGGGCAGATCTCCAACACCGCTGTCGACGGCGGTTGTGAACTGGGATCCCATCCCGTCGCCAACATCGACCGCATTGAAAGTCATGCGCGTTGCGGCATCTCCAGCTCTACGGCGGTCATGCTGCATGCAGGTGTCATCAATATCGTCACCAAGAAGCCGGATGCATCGAGCGTGCACAGGATGGAGCAGATCCACGGACAGATCGGATGTCCCGCGCGACAGCAATAGCCACCTGGCAGCGCGGGCTCCAGATCACGATGGTGATCACGTCGATTTCACCTGTTAGCTGCGAAAAGTGCGTTGCGTCGGATGGCTGCAGGTCAGACACGCTGTCACGGCGGGAAGGAGGACGATGGAAGCTCTGCGCCCACTGCAAACCGGTCTTCCCGCCGTCTAGCTGGCGATTATGTGTAGGAGGCCGCAGAGCAAGTAGCAGCGAAAGCGAGAATACCTATGTCGATTTGAATTATGCGTTCGATAAGAACCGCTCGCTCGGTTATGCCTATCTTCACGCGTCGTATGGTATTCCGATCCCGATTTCATACCCATCGCGACGCCGCCGGAAAATCACGTTTTCGGGCAGTGTGCAGCGCCGAACGGCAACTATCGTTGTCATGCGGATGACTGTATGCAAGAGGAGCAGGATATTCATAAGCTGCGCTATGAGGATACGAAGAGAACGATTTCAAGGCGGGAATCGGCTGCACAGCAACATGGAAGGACGGCTATTCTTCTGCCTACGATGCGACAAGCATTGACTGGACAGGTGCCGGAGGTCGTGCTGAATATCCGACGAAGAACTACAATGCGGATCTGCAGAAGAAGTGGACGATTGGAACAATATTGTTCTTGCAGGATTCTCGTGGATGAAGGACGAAATGCGGTATCGCAAGTATGACCTTCTGCATTGGAAGGACTGGGACTCGACTCGACGGAGCACCATCTCAGCAGAGCGGCGGTTCTGTAATGTCCACCGCGTTCTTGTGCAGGATGAATTGGCCTTGATGCGCTGAAACTGCAGCTTGGGATGCGCTATGATCGCTTTGACAAGAAGGACGGTTATTCCATATCGGCAGCGGTACGCGAAAGACTACGAAGATACAGCGTTCTACGCGTGGAGTCCGAAAGATCGCCGTCAGCCATGAGCCGCAGAAAGATATGCTGCTCTATATAAGCTATGGAAAATCCTTTAATCCGCCATCCATTTATAAGCTGTACCGCCGTGCGGGACAGTCCCTCGTTCCATCAGCAAATCAGATCTGACACGGAGATCTCCCGTACGCTTGGAGCTGGGGGATGCAGCAGAAGATTGGTAAGAATACCTCTATGGTCTGACGCTCTTCCGTGTGGATACGAGATAGAGTGCGATTGAGACGAGGAATCGTGTGCGTGCATACTACAATAGAAACGAGTCGATGATCAAGGGGCGGAGTTCGAAGTGAAGCACCGTTTCCATCGCAACTGGCGGACGTATTTCAACTACACCTTTAGTCCAGCGAGGATACGAGCGGTGGAACAACCTATCGCGACTGGGACCCTGCCGAAAGCATATGATGCGTTTCGGTATCGAGTACAACCGCGATAAGTTTAACGGCTACTGCGATATAGTACGTCGCGGGAGCGTCAGGAGCATGGATACTGTGACAGGTGAATATGGATCGAGGACAGCTTCTTCGTTACCAACTTGTCTCTAATTATAAAATCAATGAGAACTTTAAGCTGCAGTTCGGCATTGAGAACCTTTTCAACCGCAAATACTATGCAGGTGAAACGGCGAACGACAGAACCTACACCTTTGGTACGACATACTCGTTCCAAGACGATGTACGCGTCTGTCTTGAGCCCCGACGGGTGTCGGGGACTTCATTTTGCTATCATCATTAATACGTCAAAACAATGAGTCGGTTTCGATATTAATTTTATCGATTGTGATGCAAAGGATGATCCGATGAAACTTCTTTTATCGTCTCCACCGGTGGATCGGTGCAATATCATGCACCGTCTCCTACTCTGTCTGACGGGGCTTCCACTCATTTTAGTGGGATATCTATCGTTGGAATGAAGTGGACGAGCGACCCAAGCTTTGGAAAGCTTTCCTGAAGAACTATGGAGCGGAGGAGCAGCAGGGCTGGACAGAATCGCGGCGGAGATGCCGGGAGCGCAGTGTGGACGCGATTTCGCCTATGCGGATCGCGGTGTGCTTTTTGCTACAGCTTGACGTGGCAAGAGGAAAATGGAGGTATGCGCAGAGCACGCTTTTGCCTATGCGCCGACAGCAGGAGCTCGTTCCATGGCGCGTATGCATGTCAAATCACCGACACTTGTTGATGTAGTGGGGACGATGCACAATCTGCATTTGAAAATGTCGATGGGGCGGGGCGGCTGATCTCACGATCATGTGCTTTTCCTTCCTCCATCGTGGGGGCATCTTGCTCTATCAATCTTTTATGCGCCAGCGTCTTTTTGGCGGCACGCGGCGGAACGTCTGCAGGAATTTCTTCGACTGGCATAATTTTCTCGGGATGGTCACTGCGGTATGGGCAGGGCTGATGACACTCAGCGGCGTGCGATCGCCGCCTATATCGTGGGCATGGAAGCTATCAGGGCAGATGTGAGGCGACGCTTCCACCCATATTCACAATCAAGCACCCATCGGATATGAGGAGATGATTGTCTATGCAGCGGGCATTTCCCGACACAGAATCTCGCTATCTGGCCAATGCCGGAGAGGATGAGCCTGCCGTTATGACGCTGACGGATGAGGGGCGTCCGTCGATGTTTCGTGGGCAGGAAGTATATCTCATCCGTACGGAGGAAGGGCTGACGCATATCACACAGCCCGATGCCGCGCTGGCTTGCACTGTGTGATTCTGCTGCGTACGCTCCATCTCTATAATCACGAGACAATGGTGCTCAAGCTGCTCCTGGACGGTGCTTGACATCCTCACCATTGTGGTCATCGTGAGCGGTTTGCCGGTTGGCTGCAGCAGCACCGACGAAAGAAACTCCGCCGGTTCTGACGGATGAAACAAAAATCTATTACAGGAATGTGGTCGATGCCTGCACTCTTTGCACTGCTTTCCATCATAGGCATGGCGGCGCCGCTTTGTATGCGGAGATGGGCAATCATATTGGGACAGCGGCATGGGGGTGCGCTCTTCTTCTCGCCATCATGCTTTGGCGCAGAGGGAAAAAGTAAATTTGTTAAAAATAGTTTTCTAGCTATGGAAATGAGAGAGGTTTCCATGGTAAAATAGGCGAGGATAATTACTGTTTTTGATAAAAACATGATGCAGATATGGAGGCTGAGCTGTGTTCAGGAAATGGATGATAACTTTGAAGAACTCGCAAAAGATCATCGTTGTCGGTGTGGGCGGCGGCGGCGGTAATGCTGTAAATAATATGATCGACTCCGGTCTGCAGGGGGTCGAATCGTTGCCATCAATGCCGATGCGCAGGCACTCCTGCAGTCGAAGGCTGCAGTTCGCATTCAGATCGGTGAGAAGCGCACGCGCGGACTCGAGTGCCAACGCGCGCCCGAGATCGGTGAGGCTGCTGCGACGGAAAGCCGTGAGGAAGATCGTTGAGGCTTTGCGTGGATCTGATATGGTATTCATCACAGCAGGCATGGGCGGCGGCACGGGCACAGGTGCAGCGCCTGTCGTTGCAGAGTGCCCGTGAACTCGGAGCACTGACCGTGGCCGTTGTCACGGCCTTTCTCCTATGAGGGCATGACGCGCGCACGAAATGCGGACTCCGGCATTACGAGATCTGCAGCAGCATGTTGATACCATCATCACTATCCCGAACGATCGCCTCATGAAGATCATCGACAAGAGCACGCCCGTCACCGAGGGCGTTCAGCAAGGTAGATAATGTTCTCTGGCAGGGTGTCAGGGGATTACCGATCTCATCACAAATCAAGGCGTCGTGAACCTCGACTTTGCCGATGTCAAGACCACGATGGAGAATGGCGGCGCTGCTATCATGGGCATCGGTGAGGCGCGTGGCGAGGGAGCATCCGTTGCGGCCGCAAAGGCTGCCATTGAGTCGCCGCTGCTTGAGACGAGTATTGAGGCGCAACCTCCGTCATCATAGAACTTCACAGGGCTCGAAGACGCTCCAGCATGTTTGAGGTCAATGAGGGCATCCGAGTGGCTGAACAGTGTCATCATGAATGCGACCAATGGACGTCAGGCCAACATCATCTGGGGCATCGGTGAGATGAGGAACCTCGAAGACAGTGTTCGCGTCACTGTGGTTGCAACGGGTTTGGTACAGATAATAGCGGAACGACGGACGCAGCAGAACCCTCACGAGGACTTTCGGCAGACTGGATCTCATGCCGGGGGATGAGCATGCCAAGCGCGAAGCCCGCTGCACCATCAGCGCAGCCCGCGCAGGCTCAGGCACGTCCTGCGACGGCGATCGTACCGCCGCCGAGATACAGCCGCTGCAGCGAATAAACCGCCGCATGAATGTCGTTAGAGCCGAATGACAGGCTCCAGCGGGACAGATATCATCGATATTCCCTGCCTGGATGCGTCAGCGCTGATAAACGAGCAAACAAAATAAGGTATTGCATGGATGAAATGCAATACCTTATTTTTATGTCCTTGTCTCAGATTATCCATCGAGATCAGGCCGAAGGTCTGCGGGCCTCTCTCAGGTAGACGTGATGAATGTCTGCCTGTGCTTTGTCTGTATTGACGAGGAGGAGACGCGGATGCATTGGGGAGGCTGTCCTCAATGGCACATTGTCGTGCATCGAAGAGGGGACCGGGTCGAGATCCCTGGATACGACGTGCACCCGCTGTAGGAAAGGCTGCTGTCAGATCCTCAGTTACACTAAAGATCGCCGCACCGATATCGGCGGAGGTAATGGCATTCGTATGCAAAAGCTCCGTGATAAGCCCTGCGCCGCCTGCCAGATTTCCTCTTTATCATTGTGCCGGACAGTAATGGCGCCACGTATACCGCGCATAGACTACACCCCTTATGTATGTCCCAGATAAGCCGAAGGCTCAGGATAAAATGCAATGAGATAACCAAGCATGCCTAGGAAGGGAATACCGCCGATCTGCGGTTTCATATCCGTCGTACAGATGGTGCTTGAGGCGATGAGAAGGGCGGCGCACAGAAGAGCGATGATGAGCTTGTTGATCATCTTGTCGAGGCGCTGTACGGGTTCTTCTGAGCCTGTGAGGTCGATGTTCAGCTTTGCCTGGCCGCTCATCGTCATCTTGAGGAGATCAGCGAGCTGCTCCAGGAATCTGGACTGATTACGCAGGAGCATGATACCTCCTGCCGGACTTTTGCAAGTCCCTCACTCCATGTCATGCCCTCCACAAGGCCGAGTGAAAGGCTGCGCGCGAAGATTTCGAGGAAGCTGACTCGGGGGCGCAGCGACGCATGACAATCTCGACCGTCATCACGCCGCGCGCAAACATGGCAGTCCACTCGGGCAGCCAATGTTGTGCATACGCAGAATGCCGAGAATGGTTCGTCAGCACGCCCATGTGAACATCGCTGAAATCGAGCGAACCATACTGCTCCATCATAACATCGATGTCCTGATAGAGTTGGGCATGATCGAGTGCGCCCCTTCACGATGCCAAGAGCAAGGACAGCAGCCTTCATCTCAAAGGTATCGTGGGTCGCGAGCGCAGAATGGCACGCCGCAAGGAAGTGCGGTCGCGGTTGCTGAGACGTCCCATCATGCCAAGATCCAGCCATACGATCGTGCCGTTTCGGATGCGGATATTGCCGGGATGTGGATCGCCGTGAAAAACCGTCATCGATGATCTGCTTCTGCATAGTTCTCGCCGAGGCGACGTCCAATCTGGGTGACATTGATACCTGCTGCATGCAGGGGCGTCAGTCTGATCGAGCGGAATGCCGTCAATGTACTCCATGACGAGGATGTGCTGGGTGGAGAGATCGTGCAGTACGTGCGGACGGGAGATGAAAAGAGACTGTCTCGGTTCAGATGGGCAAACTCCCTCAATGTGACTGGCTTCAATGAGAAAGTCCATCTCCTGCTTTTGCAATATTCCGCATCTCGTCCATGAGGGTGCGGAAATCCACTACATTGTTTTCGCGGTTGACAAGACGAATGATGGTGGCGGCACGCTTCATGAGCGTTAGGTCCATACGCATGATCTCGTGAATACCGGGACGCTGTACCTTGATGACGACATCCTCACCTGAGGGTGAGGGTTGCCGGTGCGCCTGTGCAATACTTGCAGAGCCAAGCGGCGTGCTGTCGATCATGTGGAACACCTTGTTCCACTCGCATTTATATTCCTGCTCTACAATGGAAAGAATAAGAGAAAAGGGAAGGGGACGGGCACTCGTCTGCAGTTTCGTCAGCTCGTCGCAGTACTCCGTTGGGAGAAAGTCGGGCGCATGCTCATGATCTGACCGAATTTGACGAAGGTGGGGCCGAGATCCTCAAAGATGGCGCGCAGCTTCGTCGGTGTCAGACCATGCACGATGTCGTGGCGGCGCAGGACCGTGACCATCTCGCGCAGACGCAGAGCAGCGTTCTTGTTCTCCGTACCCCTGCAAGAGTGTGCTCAGCATCATCTCACCTCCCGTAAATGTCCTGGAGGAGCTGCCGATTTGCTCCATGCGAGCCATCGTGGAGCACTCGGTATTCCCCTTTTTGAAAAATTACTCTGCCGCTTTATACTTCTCCGCAAGCTGCTGTTTGACCGTCTCGTTGCTGAGGTATTCGTCGTAGGTCGAGATGCGGTCGACGACGCCTACGGGCGTGATTTCGATGATGCGGTTTGCAACCGTCTGCGTAAACTCGTGGTCACGCGAAGCAAAGAGAATCGTTCCGCCAAACGACATGAGACCATTGTTGAGTGCCGTGATGGATTCGAGATCGAGATGGTCGGTTGGCTCATCGAAGAGCAGGACGTTCGCACCTGAGAGCATCATGCGCGAGAGCATACAGCGGACGCGCTCGCCGCCCGAGAGCACTTCGGCACGCTTTTTGACTTTCCTCACCGAGAAGAGCATGCGGCCAAGGAAGCCGCGCACGAAGGTTTCATCCGGATCCTTCGGTATTGGCGCAGCCAGTCAACAAGGTTCAGTTTGACATCATCGAAGTATGCACTATTGTCCGAGGGCAAGTAGGGCCTGTGTCGTCGTCACACCCCACTTGAAGGAGCCCTCATCTGCCTCCTCCTCACCCATGAGGATCTTGAACAGCATGGTCTTTGCAGCCCCGTTCGGTCCGACAAAGGCCACCTTATCACCTTTCTTAAGGGTAAAGCTGACATTCTTAAGAAGCTGGCGGCCATCGATCTCTTGGAGAGTCCTTCGACCGTCAGCGAGCTGATCGCCTGCTTCACGATCTGGCGTAAACGCAATGTATGGATAGCGACGTGTGGACGGCTTGATGTCGTCAAGTGTGATGCGCTCGAGGAGTTTTTCGCGAGGTTGCCTGCCGGGACTTCGATGCATTTGCCGAGAAGCGCTGAATGAACGTCTGAAGTTCCTTGATCTTCTCCTCTTTTTCTTGTTTGCATCCTTTTGCCATCTGCAGGGCGAGCTGGCTGGACTGATACCAGAAGTCATAGTTGCCGGCGAAGAGGGAGATCTTTCCAAAGTCCACGTCACAGATGTAGGTGCAGACCTGATTGAGGAAGTGGCGGTCATGGGAGACGACAATGACCGTATTTGGGAAGTCCGCGAGAAGTTTTCGAGCCAGTTGATTGAGGTCACGTCGAGGTGGTTTGTTGGCTCGTCGAGGAGCAGAATGTCCGGAGAGCCAAAGAGTGCCTCATGCAGAGCAAGACACGCACCTTCTCCGAGGGAGAAATCTCATTCATCTTGAGCGTGTGTTTTTGCATCTGGAACACCGAGACCATTGAGGAGCTGCGCCGCCTCCGTTTCTGCATTCCAGCCGTCGAGCTCGGCGAACTCGCTTCAAGCTCCGAAGCACGCATGCCATCCTCGTCGGAGAAGTCCGGCTTTTTCATAGAGGGCGTCCTTCTCGTCCATGATCTCCACGAGGCGTGGGTGTCCCATGATGACTGTACGCAGGACTTCAACCTCGTCATAGGCATAGTGATCCTGCTTTTAGAACGGCGAGGGCGCTCACCTGGCGTGATGTCCACAATGCCGCCCGTTGGTTCGATATCTCCTGAGAGGAGCTTGAGGAAGGTGGACTTTTCCAGCACCGTTTGCGCCAATGATGCCGTAGCAGTTGCCGGGGTGAATTTCAGATTCACGTCCTTATAGAGGACGCGCTTGCCGAATTGCAGACTCAGATTGTTGACGGTGATCATCTTTTCGTTCTCCTTCCCTACTTGCGCAGGATTGCACGGAACATCGACAGAATACTCTGCCCGTAGGAATCGCTGGAACAGCCCAGCGTCCATTGAGATCCTGCCAATGTCCGAGTGTATTCGTACCGTAGACGTTGCGCACCAGGTTATATCTGGGATCGACGACAGGGAAAATGGGGGACGTGTTGATGCGTAGGCGAGTAAATGCTGGATGTCGCACGCACGCCGATCTGTGAGGTGGCGAAGTAGGCCCCCTTGATGGTCGCGCTCGTCGTGCCAAGTCCACAGTAGTTGTTCTGATCTGGCGTTACCGTACCGCCGTAGCGAAAAACCTGTCTCCCTTGAGCGCCTGCGCAAGGCAACATCTGGGCGAATGCCCTCACGCGCTCCCCTCCTCGTAGTAGTAGGCGACAAGCTCGTATGGTGAGACGGAGATCGCAGGGTGTGGGTTCACGCTCAGGGAGATAGTTGACGCACTGTCTCCTGACTTGCCAGAGGTGTGCCGATGATGGCTGTATCGTACTCGGAGAGTGTCTGGGGGACACTGAAGAGCGCTCGTACTTCGATTTTGCGGGGCTGCAGCCTCATTCGCCCGTTCCGCCTCCTGGATGAGCAGGTCAATACGGCTGCGGAAATCATTCTTTTCCTCAGCCTCAGTGCCGCGCTCCGAACGAACCTTTGTTGCCGTACCTGGATCGTGTGAGGCGACGTGCCTCACCTGATGCCGCAGTTAGAATGAAAAGCCCCTGTGAGGGGCTGCGGCTAGAGAGCCCGCGCAGAAGAATATCTTTTCGCAAACGATGAACCTCCTATTATTTATAGTATCCATTTCAGCAGGGTAGAAAGCTGTGAACAGTGCCGTAAGCCCCCAGGTCATGGGAGGGACACGCTCTCCGCGCGCGGCCGTGAACAGCGTCCATGTGAGGAGTGCGGCCGTCAGACCCGTCTTGATATCGTATGAGGCAAGAAGAAATGCTGCGATGACGGCACCCTCGCATATCGTGAATACCCTCAATGTTTTTCATCAGATGCAGAGCTCGTACGAGGAGCAGCAGTCCCGTGACGGCAAATGCTATCGCAGGAGCGGCAGGAAACTCCATGAACGCCTGCATCAGAGGGGCACAGGGGAGTAGGATGGCAAGAAGCAGAACTGATATGCCGGCTGTCAGAGGAATACCAACAATGCAGCGTTCTTCTCCCCTGGAAGCACCGCAGAGAGGGGCATGATGGTGAGCGGAAATGCTCTATAGCTGCCCCGCCTGCACTCGACTGCAAAAAGTCGTGTGAGCGGCTTTTTCGGCATGGTGGTGCTCTGCTCTGCCCCAACACTGATATGCTTCTCAATCGTAACGCCAAACAGCAGCACACAGCCGACTCCTGCGGCCGATAGTACATCGGTCTGCGGCAGGCTCAGGACAAATGGCAGAGAGATGATATCCGGCGTAAAAAGGGCGCCGTTGGAATTTCCCAAAACCCTCTGCCCATGTAAGCAGAGCGATGAGGAGTATGCCGAGTGGCAGAGCTGCATGCATATTGCGCGCATATAGGAGAAGTACCAGCAGGATGCCTGTCACCGTAAAGTAGGTGAGGGGATCGCTGAGTGTACCGCCCATTGTCAGTGCCCATGGAGATGGGAGAAGAATCCGCGTATAGAGCGCCGATGTCACGAGCATCGAAAAGGGCAAGACTGAAGACAAGGCCGGTACGAACCGCCGGAGGGAGTGCACGTATTAATGTGTCGGTATATAATGTGCGTGTCAGGATTGCCCCCAAAAAGAGCGGCAATGAATGTGATACCGAGTGTCTCCTGCCACGTGAGCCCGTGTGCAATGATCTCCTCATAAACAAGCCAGCTCATGATGGCGGGTGATGGGAGGGCAATGCGTGTTCGCTCTCTGTAGGAAACGGCAAGTGTTCCAACGATACAGGCGACGATGGAGACTGTATACGATGCTGCAAAGGGATGCCTGCGCGCGTGAGCAGTGATGTGGTTAGAACAATCGTCAGAGCCGCAGCTGAGACAAGTACGAACGCATGACCGAAGGCTGTATACAGTTCCCCGCGTTCACACCTCATAACATCCTCCTGCAATATCCCCAAAAACATTTTTATTTTTACCACACGGAGGAGAATTTCACAAATAAGAATGCGTAATGGCGGGAAAACTGGTGCTTCATAATCATCCCAGAGAAAAATCCCCGCACAATGCGGGGATATAAACTGCGTATTACGCCATATAGATGCGGAGACGTGCTTTGAGACAAGGCAGAGCACCTCATAGCTGATCGTGTTTGCACAGTGAGCAAGGTCGTCTGCTGTCAGCGTCTCCGGAGCCAAAACAGCGTTACGACATCGCCGAGTTTTGCCTCCGGAATGTCGGTGACGTCAATCATACACTGATCCATACAAATGCGCCCCTGCAATCGGCGCGCGCTTCCCGCGTACCTCCACGCATCCGCCGCCATAGGCACGGATATAGCCATCGGCGTAACCAACAGAGATGGTAGCAATGCGGCTCTCGCGTTTTCGCAATGAGTGACGCCCATAGCCAATGGATGTGCCGGGAGGGATTGTCTTGATGTAGACAATGCGTGCACAGAACTTCATCGCTGGGCGCAGGTCGAGCGGGCGTGTGACTTTCGTCGGATGGCCACAGGCCATATTGAACGATACCGGCGCGCACCATATCAAAATGCACATTCGGCAGATCGAGGATTGCTGCAGACTCTGCAATGTGGCGAATCGGGATATCAATTCCTGCCGCCTTCACACTCTCACACGCCTCCCTGAAAGAGACGAATCTGCTCCATCGAAAATGTCTTATCCGCGATATCTGCGAGTGCGAAATGGGAGAAGATGCCCTCGAGTTCGATGCCGGGCATGGCGGTAATGACGCGGGCAAAATGCGCGGCATCCTCGGGGCGCACGCCGATGCGTCCAAGCCCCGTATCGACGGCAAGATGCACTTTCACACGCTTTCCCTGAGCGACTGCCTCGGCCGAGAGGGCCTGCACGAGATCGAGGCGACAGACCGTCTGTGTGAGATCTGCGTCTACGATGTCAAAGGAGCTGTCCGGCTTTGTGAGACCGAGGATGAGGAGGGGTTGTAAAGCCTGCTTCGCGCAGTTTTTGTGCCTCCGAGATTGTCGCGACGGCGAGTAGTCCGCTCCTGCCGCGATTGCCCTTGCGTGCAACGGCAATCGCACCGTGGCCGTAGGCATCTGCCTTGACTACGGCGCAGAGTTTTGCTCCCGGTTGGATATGGCTGCGAATCTCTTGATAGTTGTGGGCAATCGCGCCGAGATCGATCTCCACCCACGCCGCACGACTGGGCATAGGCACTTCCTTTCTCATCTGCTCGAGTTCGTATTTAAGGAACCGCAGATCACTGTCGGATCCGTGCTTTCTAGTTCGCTTATTTTAGCGTATGCAGAGCATTTATGCAATGAATTTTTTTCTTCGTCGAGATTGTGCTGGAGGATTTGCAATAGAAAACAGCCCGTCCTTATAGACGGGCTGCAGCTGTTTCTGTATGAAACTTATTTCTTGCTTTTCCCAACATCTATGCGAAGGAGCATAGGCGTTGTAGAAGAAGAAGCCAACAATCATCAGAACGATGAAGGTGATGTTCGTCTCAGGGAGAGTGCCCAGATGAGGTAGAGGCAGACGACCATACCAATCGGGGCGAGCACGTAGAGCATCGGGAACGTGAACGTGCGCGGCAGGTCGGGGAGTTGCGGCGGAGCGCAATCAGTCCGACGAAGACGATGAAGAATGCCGCGAGAACACCGGTGTTCGCAAGCTCGACGATGTAGAGCATCGGAACGCAGCCTGCGATGAAGGCGATGATGACAGAGCCCACGAGGGTGATGAAGTACGGCGTGCCGTATTTCGGATGGATATTCGCCATTGCCTTCGGGAGGAAGCCGTCACGCGACATCGCGTAGAAGACACGAGCCTGACCGAAGATGTAAACGATGAGGGTCGTGATCATACCGAAGAGGATACCGACCGTAACGAGGTTCGCAAATCCCGGGTAGCTGATGAGACGGAGGCAGTATGCCACCGGGTCGGCACGGTCGAGATCTGCGTAGTTGACCGTCGCCGTGAGTACGAATGCCACAACGGCGTAGATGCAGAGGCAGACGAAGACGGATGCAATAATGCCGATCGGGAGACTCTTCTCAGGAGTCTTGCACTCCTCGGCGGAGGTTGCGACCGTATCGAATCCTGAAGGAGAAGAACACGACCGCTGCACCGGTCATGATGCCGGCAGCACCGAAGGGAAGGAACGGATCCATGTTCTTCGCAATGTCCATGGGGCCGTTACGACGATGTACCCGAGGATTGCACACAGCGTGAGCGAGATGAGGATTGCATTTAGGCGCGAGCTCTCCTTCGTGCCGTGTGCGAGGATGAAACCAATCACGAGGGTACTGACGACGGCGGGAGGTTGATGATGCCGCCCTCCGGCGCCGTTGTGAGGAGCGCCTTTGGTATCTCCATCCCGAGGGACGCCATCATTCCTGAGAAGTAGGCGGAGAAACCGACGGCAACTGCACTCGCGGTGACAATGTATCCGATAATCAGCGACCATCCGCACAGGAACGCCATGCCCTCACCGAGAGATGCGAACGTGTAGGGCATACGCGCTGCCCGCAGCGGGGATGAGAGAAGCGAGCTCAGCATAGGCAAGCCCGACGAGCATACAGAGGAGACCTGCGGCAACGAAGGATAATACAATACCGGGGCCTGCGTATCGTGCGGCACCGATACCGGTCAGAACGAATACGCCTGAGCCGATGATGCCGCTGATTCCAAGGAAGGTGAGGTCCAGAGTGCTGAGCGTGCGGAGCATTCCGCTGCCTTCGCGCTGCGCACTGAACTCCTCCAGTGTTTTTCTTAAAGAACATACAAAACCTCCAAAGCAAATCCTTTCAGTCTTTTTCTAGAAAAGGGGCTGTTTCACGGCACATATGGAAGCATATGGGAGTGAAACAGCCCCCTGCAGTCAGAGAAAAGAATTACTAAGGAACTCATCGATGGACTTGAACGGAATGTTCAGAGCCTTACCGACAGCCCTCGTTTGTGAGGTGTCCGTCGATGGTGTTGAGACCGTACTTGAGACCCGGAACCTGCTGGAGAGCAGCCTTGTAGCCTTTCGTTGCGATGTCAACCGCATAGGAGATTGTTGCGTTCGTGATGCCGAGCGTGGAGGTACGGGAGACTGCACCCGGAATGTTCGCGACGGAGTAGTGAACGACGCCGTGCTTCTCGAACGTCGGATTCTCATGCGTCGTGACATGGTCGCAGGTCTCGATTGAGCCGCCCCTGGTCAATAGCAACGTCAACGATGACGGAGCCCTTCTTCATCGTCTTGACCATCTCCTCGGTGACGAGAATCGGCGTACGAGCGCCCGGGATGAGAACCGAGCCGATGAGAAGATCTGCTTCCTTGACCCATTTTTGCGATGTTGTAGCTCGAGGAGTACTCGGTGACAATGCGGCCGCCGAAGATATCGTCGAGCTCACGGAGACGCTCGATGGAGAGGTCGATGACCGTAACGCGTGCTCCAAGACCAACCGCGATCTTTGCAGCGTTCGTACCGACGTTGCCGCCGCCGATGATGACGACCCTGACCCGCTGCGACACCCTGCGATGCCGCCGAGGAGGACGCCGCTGCCGCCATAACGGCTCTCAAGGGAACTGTGCACCAATCTGAACGGACATACGACCTGCAATTTCGCTCATCGGAGCGAGCAGGGGAGACCACGACCGGTCTTGCCGAGAACCGTCTCATAGGCAATGCCGACAACCTTCTTCTTGAGGAGAGCTTCTGTCAGAGCGGGCTCAGCTGCGAGATGGAGATAGGTGAAGAGGATCTGGCCTTCATGGAAGAGGTCATATTCGGACTCAAGGGTTCTTTTTACCTTAACAATCATTTCGGAGCGATCAAACAGAGCTTTCTTGTCCGGAGACAATCTCTGCACCGACAGCCTTGTAATCGGCATCCGTGAAGCCGCTGCCAACGCCCGCGCTCTCTTCGATCAAAACTGTGTGACCGGCGCGGCGCATCGCCTCGACACCCTGCAGGGGTCATACCGACGCGGAACTCATTGTTTTTGATTTCCTTTACAACGCCAACAATCATATTTTTGCCTCCTATTACATAAAAGAAAATACGGAAGACTCTGGTATGGCATTCCACTTTTCAAAAAGTACGCCATGTTTGGCATTTTAGTATAATTCAGATATTTTTGTCAAGCGTAAAATCCCATTTTTAAGCCTTTTTTTGTATACATAAGCCGTGAAATCAGTGAAAAATCCCATATCGGATTCTTTCGATATGGGAGGGTGTTTGGATGATGTTTTGAATTGTTCAGCCTTCAATGCTGCGCTGCGCAATAATTGAGTTAATTTCACGCTGCTGCTGTGCTTCCACACGTTGCTGGATGAAAATATTTGGGATCGAGACACCGACGACAACGGCAAGAATGATGGTAACGCCGTCCACGCCGAAAACGAAGTGCCTCCAAGAGCTCTTTCGACAGAGATGGTTTGAATGTGCAGGACGGCGAAGAGGAGGCGGTAGAGGAGGACGCAGGGGATGAGCGGAATGACAGGCGGAATGATAAGCAGGGGTGTTCGGTGTATGGACGATGTGGATGATTTTGAGCGCGGCTATGCCAACGACGGCAGCAGCGACGAACGAGCCGATTGCCTGCGGAAGGCCAAACTCAAGCATAATGATGTTGCGGATGAGCATGGTGACAATTCCCTCGAACGCGACGATAGCAAGCAGTCGGTGTGTTGAACATGATCGAGAATCCACCTGTTGCAAGAATTGCGGCAACGGCCTGATTGAGATAGGTGTCCGTCGGCTGTATATGGACATCGGAGATGTTGTGGATGCCCGCAACGAGGATGGCGAATGCGATTCCGAATGTCATACCGCCGATGATGAGTATGGTGTCCATTGCACGTGTCATACCCGATGTGGTGAACCGGTTGAGAAGGTCACCGCGGCATTGATGGAGGGAAGCCCGGCATGAGAAAGATGGTGCAGGCGACGAGTGCGTACCACATAGTTGGCAGACCCAGTGCGGCGGGATTGCCCACGCCGCAAGCGTCGCCACGAAACCTGTGATCATCGCGCAGGCGTAGGGGTTGAACTCGTATTTTTGTGCTTGTTCGGTGCGCGATAAAGCTGAATAGGGCAGCAATGGTCGCGACAAGAGCCTCGAACCAACTGCCGCCGAAGAGTTTGCAGGACCCCCGAGCCGACGGCTGCGCCAAGAGCAATGACCCAGACGGGATAGCAGAGAGGACGCCTCGAATGCGGTTGACGGCGCGCTCAACCGCATGGATCGGCGTGTTGCCGCGCAGGACGCGCCATGTGAGTTTGCTGACGGCAGCGAGAACCGCGAGGTTGACGGCGTGCTTCAGGCATTTACGGAACTGCGTGAAGGAACGCTCGCCATCGCTGACGCAGAGCATAAGTGTCGTATAGGTAACGTGCGACTGGATGTGCTTTGCAGGAATCCGCAGATGTGCTGCTGCTCGGCGCATATCGCGTACGATACGCGTACAGTCGGCCCCTGTTCTCCATCAGCGTCTGCCCGATGTCAAGCAGGATCTTCATCTTATAGTTGAGCATCTTGTTGCTGTCCTGTGATGCATTATTGATCAGATTTGAATCCATAGGAATACGCACACCCTCTTTCACTTTTATTTTATTTTCATTATAACATAGACCGCCCTTCAGGCGAAGAGAGAAATGTGCTATGAATGTAAAACCAAAGCGCAATGATACATTTTCTTTACAACGCAAGGCGCAGCATAGAGAAAAACAATCGCAAGAATAGTTTTCAATTATAAAAATTTACAAATCTGTGATGTTGCTCACATCCACGTATATACCAATATAGTAAAAATTATATCGTATGTATAAGTCCTTTCAATGAGTGATAAATTGATGGAGGGGTGAAGGCGTGAGCAGTATCTTCAAAAAGTTCAAGTATCTGATTCCTACGTCGGAGCTTGCGGGCGGCCATGCCCAGATGAATGAAGGCGGGCGCACATGGGAGAATATGTACCGCGACCGCTGGTCGTTCGACAAGACGGTTCGCATCGACGCACGGGGTCAACTGCACGGGTTCGTGCAGCTGGAACGTCCACGTCAAGAACGGCATTGTGGCGTGGGAGAATCAGGCGACCGACTATCCGGAGACAGCGCCGGATATGCCGGACTTCGAGCCGCGCGGCTGTCCGCGCGGGACGACGCTCTCGTGGTACTCTCTACAGTCCGCACCGCGTGAAGTACCCGTATATGCGCGGGGAACTCGCGGCTCTTTGGCGTGAGGCGCGTGCGGCGCATCCGAATGCGTACGAGGCATGGAAGAGCATCGCCCCGATCCCGCAAAGAAGAAGCAGTACAAGCAGGCACGCGGTATGGGCGGCTTTTGTGCGCTCGAACTGGCAGGAGGTCAGCGAGCTGATCGCCGCCTCCGTGCTCTACACGGCGTACACCCTACGGCTCCGACCGCATCTTCGGCTTCTCCGTTATCCCGGCGATGTCGATGCTGAGCTATGCGGCGGGCATCCGCTTCATGCAGCTGATGGGCGGCGTCGGACTTCGTTCTACGACTGGTACGCCGATCTGCCGCCCGCGAGCCCGCAGATTTGGGGCGAGCAGACGGACGCCCGAGTCGAGCGACTGGTACAATGCGGGCTACCTCATCACATGGGGCTCGAACTGCCGCTCACGCGCACGCCAGATGCGCATTTCATGGCGGAGGTGCGCTCAAGGGACAAAGGTCGTTTCCATCGCGCCCGACTCATGCCGAGTTCTCGATGTTCGCGGATACGTGGATCCCGCTCAAGGTGGGCAGCGACTCCGCAATGGCAATGGCGATGGGGCACGTCATTCTCAGCGAATACCACGTTGATAAAACCACGCCGTTTTTTTCCTCGAGTACACGCGGAAGTATACGGACTTCCCGTCCTCGTGCGCATCGAGAAGAAAAGAGGACGGCACCTACATCCCCGGGCGTATGCCTCCTCGCGCGACATGGGACGCGACGAGAAGCACGCGGACTTCCGCTACTACGTCGTAGATGACAAGACGGGCGAGATCGTCATTCCGAACGGCACGCTCGGCGAGCGTTGGTCGACGCAGGAGAAGTGGAACATCCGCGAGGAGAACCGCGACACGGGCGCGGAGATCTGCCCGCGCTCTCCGTCTGGGACGACAAGACGGGGACGGTTGAGGTCGAGCTGCCGTACTTCGGCAACGACCGCAGGGAGCGCACACTGACGCGTGTTTCTGCCCTGTGCGCAGCGTGAAGACGGCGGACGGCGAGGTGCTCGTCACGACGGTCTACGACCTCACGCTTGCGAACTATGCGATTGATCGCGGCATCGGCGGCGAGAGCGCAGGCTCGTACGAGGACGACACGCCGTATACGCCCGCATGGCAGGAGAAGTACACGGGCATTTTCGCCCGATCTCGTCATCAAGACCGCACGCGAGATCGCGGACAACGCCATCAAGACGAACGGCAGAACCATGATTATCGCGGGCGGCGGCATCAACCACTGGTTCCATGCGGACGCGGTCTACCGCACGATCATCAACCTCCCGCTCTTCACGGGCTGTGAGGGACGCAACGGCGGCGGCTGGGCGCACTACGTCGGACAGGAGAAGCTCCGTCCGAACGAGGGCTGGGCGCGCATCATGACGGGCACGGACTGGCAGGCACCGCCGAAGCTGCTCAACTCCACCTCGTTCTACTACTTCGCGACCGATCAGTGGCGCAGCGACGAGATCCAGACGGACGCACTGACGGCGGCGAACGAAAAACGCACGCTACAAACCACGCGGCAGACTATGCCAGCGCTCGCGGCGCGTCTGCTGGGCACCGTCCTACCCGACGTTCAACCGTGGCTCGAACGACCTCGCTGCGGATGCAAAGGCGGCGGGCTTCGAGGGCGGACGGCATCAAGGGAATACATCGTCAAGAGCCTGAAGGACAAGAGCCTGAAGTTCGTATGGAGGATCCCGATGCGCCGGAGAATTTCCCGCGCAACCTCTTTTGTCTGGCGGTGCAACCCTGCTCGGCTCGTCCGCGAAGGGCAACGACTACTTCCTCAAGCATCTCCTCGGCACGGAGAACAGCATCTTCCAGGAGGAGGATCGTGCGACGCGTCCGCAGGAGGTCAAGTGGCGCGAGAAGGAGGAACTCATGCAGCCGGGCGGGGCGCTTGAGGGCAGCTCGATCTCCCTCGTTTCACTCGATTTCCGCATGGCGGGCAACGCACTTTACTCCGACATCGTGCTGCCGACGGCGACGTGGTACGAGAAGACTGACCTCTCCTCGACGGATATGCACCCGTTTGTCCACCCTTCCAGCCTGCGGTCGACCCGCTCTGGGAGTCGCGGACGGACTCAGACATCTACCGCACACTGGCACAGGCAGTGTCCGAGGTAGCAAAGGACGCAAAGCTCACGCCGTACACGAACATCGCTGCGACCCGCTCGGGCATGACAGCGAGGCAGAGCTGGCGCAGCCGGACGGCATTGTGCGCGACTGGAGCAAGGGCGAGTGTGAGCCGATCCTCGGCAAGACCATGCCCAACATCGCCTCGAATACGATTGACTATACGAAGCTCTATGAGAAGTGGATCGCGCTCGGCCCGAACGCGGGCGGCAAAACGGCGAGCCACGGCAATACGTGGGACTCGGCGGAGGACTACGAGGAGATCCGTCAGCGTAACGGCATCATCACCAATAAGGACTATGTTTCGTACGGCTGCCCCTCGATCTACGAGGCGCGTCAGGCGATTGAGGCGGTGCTCGGACTCGCCGACGACCTGCGGACGTACGGCAGTCCGCGCATGGGAGGCGGTGGAGAAGCGCACGGGTCTCGACAACCTCGTGAAGCTCGCAAAGGATCGCGAGGAGGAGCGGTTCACCCACGATCAGGTCATCGCGCAGCCGCGTGAGACGATCACCGCGCCGACCTTTACGGGCAGCAATCAGAACCGCCGCTATACGCCCTTTACGAACAACGTGGAGGAGCTGATCCCGTTCCGTACGCTCACGGGGCGCCAGCATTTCATATGGATCATGAGGTCATGCGCGAGTTCGGCGAGGCACAGGCGGTCTCACCGCCCGATCCTCGACTTCCGTCCGATGAACAAGTCGCTGAACGGTACGCAGAAGGAAATCACGCTGAAGTACCTCACGCCGCACAACAAGTGGAGCACGCACAGTATGTATTTCGATGCGCAGCAGATGCTCACGATGTTCCGCGGCGGACAGAGTGTCTGGATGAGCGAGAAGGATGCGGCGGAGATCGGCGTGAAGGACAACGACTGGATCGAACTCTACAACCGCAACGGCGTCGTCGCCTCGCGCGTCGTCGTCTCGCCGCGCATCCCGCACGGCGCGGTCTTTGTGCACCACGCGCAGGATCGCCACATCAACGTGCCGGGTCGAAGATCTCGGGGACGCGCGCGGGCACGCACAACACGCCGACGCACATTCACATCAAGCCCACCCACCCTCATCGGCGGCTATGGGCAGCTCAGCTACGGTTTCAACTACTACGGCCCGACGGGCAATCAGCGCGACTCGTACGTCGTCGTGCGGCGCATGGAGGAGGTAGATTGGTTTGAAGATTAAAGCGCAGATTGCGATGGTCATGAATCTGGACAAGTGCATTGGCTGTCACACGTGCTCCATCCTCTGCAAGAACGTCTGGACAAAACCGGCGCGGCGCGGAGTATATGTATTTCAACAACGTCGAGACTAAGCCCGGCATCGGCTACCCGAAGCAGTGGGAGAATCAGGAGAAGTGGAAGGGCGGCTGGGAACTGAAGGACGGCGAGCTGGGGCTGAAAACCGGCGGCATGATGACGCGCCTGGCGAAGCTCTTTTACCATCCGCAGCAGCCGGAGATGGACGACTCACTACGAGCCGTGGACATACGACTACGAGACGCTGATCCACACGAAGCGGCGCAACCATCAGCCTGTGGCACGGCCGCGCTCGCTGATTACCCAGAAGCGCATGGAGATCAAGTGGGGGCCGAACTGGGAGGACGACCTCGCCGACGGCGCATCCGCACGCAAGGACTACAACCTCGCGAAGATGGGACAGGAGATCACACTCGAGTTCCACGATATCTTCATGAAGCACCTGCCGCGTCTCTGCAACCACTGTCTCAACCCCGCGTGCGTCGCGGCGTGCCCCTCGGGCGCGATCTACAAGCGCGACGAGGACGGCGTGGTGCTGATCTCGCAGGACGGCTGCCGCGGCTGGCGTCACTGCGTTCCGTCGTGTCCCTATAAAAATCTACTACAACTGGGAGACGAACAAGGCGGAGAAGTGCACGTTCTGCTTCCCTCGTCTTGAGAACGGTCTGCCGACCGTGTGCAGCGACGGCTGCGTCGGGCGTATGCGCTATATCGGCGTGCTGCTCTACGATGCAGATAAAGTCAAGACAGCGGCATCCACGCCCGATCCGAAGGATATCTACAAGGCATATCTCGGTGCACTCTGCGATCCGAACGATCCCGAGACCGTAAAAGGCGGCGCAGGCGGCGGGCATCCCCGACCGCTGGATCCGCGCGGCGCAGAACTCGCCCCTCGTACAAGCTGATCGCCGAGTGGCAGCTCGCGTTCCCGCTCCATCCGGAGTACCGCACGCCGCCGAATGTCTGGTATGTACCTCCTCTCAGCCCGATTGCACGGCGCGTCGAGGAGAAGGTGTTCTTCCCGGGTGCGGCGGAGATGCGCATTCCCGTTGCCTACCTCGCACAGCTCCTCACGGCGGGCGATGAGGCGGCGATTGAGCGCGTGCTGCACGTCCTGCTCGAACTGCGTGCCGTCATGCGCACGAAGCAGACGGGCGAGCCGCTGCCGGAGAACCTTGCATACGATGTCGAGACATACGAGGCGATGTACCGCCTGCTCGGCGCTGCTAAGCGCCGCGACCGCTTCAACATCCCCGCAGGGCTTCAGGATGTCACGCATGAGAAGCTGCGCGAGCTGCAGGGCTCGGTCGGCTATGCCTGTCCCGGAGGGTGCTGCTGATGGATACAAACTGCATTCAGACGCCGCCTCCTCACCTCCTACCTGTTCGAGTACCCCTCGGCAGAGTGGTGGGAGGGCGTTCCCACCCATGCAGCGACAGTTGCGGATGTCGAGCGTCCGCAGTCGCGCGAGGTGTTCGAGGAGTTCTTTGGCTACATCGGAGAGAGCGACCGACAGGGAGTTCGAGGACGCCCTACGTGCGTGCCTTTGACTTCTCGCAGAATACGAACCTCTACCTCACGACGCACAACCGTACGGATTTCGGGAAGCAGTCCGAGGAAATGCTCGCATACAAGCAGCTTTTCCTCGATGCGGGCTATGACCTCAATCACGAACTGCCCGACTACCTGCCCGCGATCCTCGAACTTGCGGCGGCGGTGCCGGATAAGCAGGCACTGCACATCCTGACCGAGGTGCGTCCGAAACTGGAACTCCTGCGCGACCGTCTGATCGAGGCGAAGCTGCCCTATGCGTTTCTCCCTCGATGTCGTAGCTCACGGAGGCGGCGGGACTCGAAGGGAGGACAGCATAATGAAACAATTCGCATGGGGCATACTCCCCTACATCGCGTTCACGTTCCTCATCGTGGGGACGATTGTGCGCTACACCGTCTTTGAGCGGAACTGGACGACGAAGTCCAGTCAGTTCCTCTCCAAGAGCGACCCTCAAGATCGCGGGACCCATGTTCCACCTTGGTCTCGTCATGGCATTCGGCGGCACGTCATTGGCGTGCTTATCCCGAAGTTCATGACCGAGGCGGCGGGGATCAACGAGCATCTCTACCACATGATCGCGCTCGGCGGCGGTGCGCCCGCAGGGCTGCTCTTCTTTGGAGGCTTTGTCCTGCTCCTCATCCGCCGCTTTGGCAAGGATCGGATGGCGGTCAACACGTCGACCATGGACAAGTGGCTCTATTTGTTCCTCTTCCTGCGATCTTCACGGGCTGTGCGTCCACGACGCTGAACGCCGTGCAGGGCGGCTTTGACTCACCGCGAGACCATCGCGCCGTGGTTCCGCTCCGTCCTTATGTTCAGCCCCGAGATCGACTACATGGAGAACGTACCGCTCATGTTCCGTATCCACATGTTCTCGTGGATGGCAGTCGCGTTCCTCTTCCCGTTCACGCGTCTCGTCCACTGCCTCAGCGCACCGTTTGAGTACCTCGTGCGCAGCCCGATCATCTATCGGAAAAATAAATCGAGTGATAGAAAATCCCCTTCGCGCGAAAATCGTGCGAAGGGGGATTTTTAGCGGGATGCTGCATCAGCATTTGATGCCGCTGTCCTGCGTGCGTAGAATACATATGTAATAATAATGGTCAGGAAGGTGAATCCAATGAGGAAATAGAATGCGGGGATAACATTGTCCCTGCGTTGCGTACGAAAGTCCGAAGAGTTTCGGGATGAAGAAGGCACCGTATGCTGCAATTGCTGCTGTAAAACCCGTGACGAGCGAGGCGTGCACCGGATTTTTCGAAGACGAACGGAATCATGCGGAAGGATGCGGCGTTGACGAAGCCCGTCGAGAAGAAGAGAACGAGGAACGAACTGAAGAAGAGCGCAAAGTTGTGCGCCTCGATGCCGAGCATCGTGACAACGCAGGCGACGAGCATCAGAATCAGTGAGTAGAACGTGACCTTTGAGCCACTGTCTCACCTTGTCTCGCGACCCAGCCGCCGATGGGAGCGCATGCTCGCTCCGATGAAAGGACCGAGGAATCCAGCGTAGGCGAAAGAAACTTCAGGGAACTCGCGGTTGACGAGGAGTGCCAGTGCGGCAGAGTAGCCGATGAACGAGCCGAAGCCGCACGTATAGATGACCGTGATGAGCCATGTGTGCTTATTGCCGAAGATGGACATCAGCGCTGCGCGGGCTTTGCTTCGGAATGGGCAGATTGTCCATGAACATCCAGATGAGAACGAGGGTGAGTGCCGTCGGAATTGCCCAGAAGCAGCAGACGCTCTGAAGGTAGACCTCCTTGCCCGCTGCATTTATGAGCGGTGGGCCGAAGAACCCGCCGAAGCTCATGCCGAGCAGAAGCGGTGCGGTCAGGTAGATGATCGAAACGCCGAGGTTGCCGATACCAGCATTGATGCCAGTGCAAGCCCTTTCTGCGCTTTTTGGGAAGAAAAATCCGATGTTCGCCATCGACGAGGAGAAGTTCGCGCCTGCGATGCCGATGGCGGCAACGAGCAGGGACAAAGGTGTCATAGCTCGTCGATGTGTCCGTGACGGCCCCACCAAGCCCAATGAGCGGCACAAGGAGCAGGGCTGTCGAGATGAATGTCCAGTTCCGCCCACCGACGATGGCGGGGAGGTAGGTGTAGATGAGACGCCCTGTTGCGCCGACGAGTCCCGGCAGTGCAGCGAGTGTAAAAATCTCATTGTCCGTAAAGTGGAAACCCACCTGATTGAGCTGCGCCGCCATTGTCGCCCACATCGTCCACGCGATGAAGGAGAGGGTCAGCGCCCACGTCGAGGTGTAGAGGTTTTGCTTGGCGATGCGTTCGCCATACTTCTTCCAGAAAAGTCTCGTTTTCCGGATCCCAGTGCGCGAGAATCTCGCGTCTTGACGGGGTCTCGCCGAGTGAGGCGAGGACATCCTTGCTTTTCCATTTGCATCTCTCCTGTGATAAATCTGCTCTGTATCAGAGTTTCCTATAATATCTATACGAAAAATTATAATGATACTTTTGGATGTGATTCATGTCACAGGTTTTTTTCTACTTTTTCGATAACATAAAAATACCCAAATCATCTATTTGAGGGAGATGGAGGCGAGGCTTGTGGATCAGGGGGAGCCTCATTCGGGAAAATGATGTCGATTCCAGGCAAGGTAATTTCGCTGCATGACGGCGCATACCTGTTTCGTGAGGGAACATCAGCACGCTATTTCTACATTGTACGCTCAGGGCATATCTTCATTGGGAAATACGGCGCCTCGGGGCGCGTGCTCTCTCCGCCTTGCGACAACAGGGAGCATCATCGGCGAACTGCCAATCTATGAGGAGAGGCCGACCTATATCTTCAGTGCAGCTCGCGCAGCGCGTCAGAGGTTTATGCCATTGAGTTTCCCTGTCCTGCAGGCGTATCTTGAGAAGCATCCGCATCTATCGATTGCGCTTCTCAAACTGATAGGGATGCATATGCGAAAAGCAGCATCTGAAGTTCCGCGATCTTGTTCTCTGCGGGAAGAAGGGCGCACTCTATTCGACGCTCATCCGTCTTGCGAACAGTTACGGAATGGAGACGGAGGAGGGGATCCTGCTCTCCGTACCGTTGACGAATCAGGAACTTGCGAACTATTCCGCCTCCGCGCGCGAGAGCCCTCAATCGAATGCTCGCCGATCTCGAGCGGGCGGGTCATCGCTATGCGAGGACACCTCATCCTCATCAAGGACATCGACTTTCTAAAGGAAGAGATCCACTGCGAGAACTGCGGCAAAGAGATCTGCAATATTGAATAGAAAAGCGCCTTAGAAAGGCGCTTTTTCTACGTAAGGGCAACAGCGACATACTTCCGCTCTCCCAATTTATACCGTGCACGACCTGCCGTGAGGTTGGTGAGAGCGTTGATGCAGTTCGATGTCACTCGTCGGTATGAGCAGGGTGAGCGTCACCGCATCTGCGTAACTTGTCTCCTCCGTCTGCACGCCCGTTTCGCGGATATAACGCTCGGCAGCGGTGAGGAGATCGTAGTCAATCAGCACATACAATGTATGCAGAGGGGTCATGCGTATCTTTGCCGCTGCGTCCAGTCCAAGTCCCTGCCGCATGGGCGTACGCACGAATGAGTCCGCCCGCACCGAGCTTGATGCCGCCGAAGTAGCGGACGACGGCGACGGCAGCATTCGTGATGCCGCGCGCTTTGATCGCCTCCAGGATGGGACTGCCCTGCCGTACCGCCTGGCTCGCCGTCGTCGCTCGAACGCTGTCGTTCGCTGCGTGCACCGAATACCATTGCGTAGGGAACGTGACGCGCTTCAAAAATGCTCTTTTCTTTACCCCAGCAGCCATGCACGTGCCTCTCTCGTCTTCCGCATGGATCACATAGAGAGAAAGCGTGAGCGCTGGATCTCGTAGAAAACAGGGGAGATACCACTCGTCGGTATCTCCCTGCGATCGTCGTATAGGAAAGGCTTGTACTCATTTGTTCTTGCGGTTGAAATAGTCAACAATGCTCGCATCAAGCAGAATGTAGGGTCGGCCCAGTGCTCGCTGTCAGTCTGCCCGCCCGGAAGATGGGGCAGACGAAGCCGCGCCCGCCGAGGAAGTAGTTTGACGGCACTTCGCGTACGGACTTTTCCGGCTGAATCGGAGTGTTGCGTCCCCTGTTCGTTGTAGAGATGGCCATTTGCTGCCTCACTGTCGAGATCGGACGGCGTGACGTGGACGAAGAATGCGAGCGGCAGACGCTGTCCCGTCTTCTTGTAGTAAAACCATGCCGTAGTCATGCCGTGTCGGTTGGTTTCCACGCAGCTCATAGCGCAGATCCGTGAATGTCACGGAGAGAAAGTTGTCATCGTCGAGATGTACGCGATAACCGAGTTCACCGCGGTAGAACGCACCGCTCGTACTCCGTACGAACACGTGCAGCAAGTGACTCGATGTCGGCGTTGATGAGACTGGCGACGGATGTGTCATCCAGGCTGAGAACAGGGTAGGCAATCGAGAGATTCGTTGTTGATTCTCGATGCTCGGCAACAGCCGCATCTGCAGTGGCAGAGACTGAGACGGCAAGTGCAAGGCCGAGCAGCAAGGCTCTAAAATTTCATAATAATAAATCCTCCTTTGTATACTTGGTACGATGATAATAAAAATTTACTGCTTTGTCAACAAATCATAGTAATTCATGCGTTCTTGTAGTATGATGAGAGCGCATGCATCCATATCGAGCAGGAAGGTTGTGTTAAGAAGCCCATGGGCGAATCAACAATGAAACGGAAGCTGAAGAACAGACATCTTCAGTTTATCTCTCGGCGGGGTTATCGGGGAGCGGATACTTTCTTGGAACAGGCTATGTACTGAGCAGGCGGGGCCTGCCTCATCATTTCCTATCTTCTCGGGGGCATCATCGTCCTCGCAGTTATGTCATGCCCTCGCCGAGCTTGTCGGTGGAAAAAGCCGCTTTCCGGCTCATTTGTCGTTTACGCGCGAGAGAACATTTCGCAACATGGGCGTGCGGCGTCGGTTGGTCGTACTGGGTGACATGGGTGTCCTATGTCCCTCGGAGATGATTGCCGCCGGCATCATCATGAATGGATTTTTCCCAGAGGTTGGGACAATCTGGTGGGCGGTGTCCTCGGGCTGATCGTTACGATCCTGAATCTATTTCGTGTCGATAAATTCGGGGAGAGCGAGTTCTGGCTCTCGCTCATCAAGGTCACCGCGCTCGTGGCATTCCAGTGTAGTTGCGCTCCCTCATCTGTCTCGGCATCATTGGTGATGAGGGCTATATCGGGACGCGCATTCTCCTTGGCAGCGGCGGCTTTCGCACCCAACGGATATGCGGCGATCGTGCTCACGATGGTCATGCTATCCTCGTCAACTTTCAGGAACTGAGATTATTGGTCTTGCGGCAGGGGAGACCGCCGATCCTGCACGCAGTATCCCGTCAGCGGTACGCAACGTGACCTGGCGGATCATTGCGCTCTATATTGTGCCGATTACACTGCTCATCTCGATCTTGCCATGGGATCATGCATCACTTTCGGAGAGTGTCTTTGCGGCAGCACTTGCAGAACACGGATTGTCCCATCTGGCAGCGCTCTTCTCGCTCGTCGTTCTTACGGCCGCAATCTCCCTGCTCGAACTCAGGACTCTATGGCGCAGCACGTACCGTCCATGCCCTTGCGACGATGGGGATGGCTCCGCGTGTTCTCGAGGGGCTCAGCAGTAAAGGGGTACCCTCGCGCGCGATTTATGCTTCCATCATCTTTTGTTGGGGCGTTATCGCCATTTATGCGATGAACCCCAATAGCCAGCTCTATACATATTTGCTTGCCCTGTCGGGCTTTTTCCGGCGCGATGGCGTGGATCTCGATCTGCTGGAGCCAATATCGTCGTCGCCGAAAACTGGAGGCAGAGGGGCAGGTTTCTCCTGCGCTATCGTACCCCTTCTTTCCCTATGTAACGCTCTTGGCATCTGGGCACAGGTCTTTTGCCTCATCTTTATGATCTTTTGTGCTGGAACTGCGTTCTGCACTCTATCTTGGTGTTCCTATGCTCGTTGTCCCGATGATACTTTTTATCGTTTCTGCGGCGTGGATAGTCCTGTGTTATACTTATATTAAAGAGTCTTTGTTGATGGGGAGGTAAATTATGTTTGGTTTGTTTGGGAATAAGAAAAAGAGGAGGTTTCGCTCGCTGACCGGATCAAGGCAAAGCCTCTGGCAGCGGAGACACCTGCGCACGAGGAGAACGCAAAAGTACGTGCGCCGTTTGCGAACCTCGGTACTGTGGGGGCGGGGATATAAAGACCGCCTATCTTTCGCGCGGGAGCTGACGGCGGAGCGGCTGCGCGAGCTTTTTACGATGTGCCGGGCGGCCCCGCCATCGTGCTGGGCTTTATCTCGGCGGATCTCGCGATGGATGATGTTGCGCGCGCTGTACAGTCGGCCTCGCCGCCCGATGTAAAGCTCCTGCTCATGACGACCTGCGGCGAGCTGACGCATACGCCGGGGACACGCTCCTACTATATGGAGGCGGAAGACGGGCGTGCAAAGGTGCTCCTGCAGGTGTTCAGCAAGCGTATGATCGCTGAGACGTATATGATGACGCTGCCCCTGCACAACGAGGATATGCAGCGCGGTGAGGTGACGCTTACTCCCGCCGAGCGCGTGGCGAAGATCGCTGCCGACGTGCGTGCCGAGCGCATTCCTTCCCCGTGCGCTTCGACGACACCTTTGCCTTTGTCTATGTCGATGGCGTGAGTGCATGCGAGTCCTTCGTACTGCGCGCTCTCTATGAGGCGGAGAGCCTTCCTTGCCCGTATATCGGCGGCTCGGCGGGCGGTGCACTTGACTTTTCCCACACGTATATCTACAACGGGAAGCAGGTGCTTGAGCATCATGCCGTCGTTCTCGTTGTGAAACTCGCTGCGGATTATCGCTACTCCATCTTTAAGACGCAGGCAGCGGAGGAGACCGGAAGAAATGGACGGTCATCGGCTCGGATGCGACGTTCCGCACGGTGGATACCGTCGCCGATGCCGAGGGCACCCCGTCATGCTTGCAGGATGTCCTGATGGATGAGCTGCATGTCGCCGATCCCTCTGCGCTGACCAATGCGCTCGCGGACTATACCTTTGCGACCCATGTCGGCAATCAGTTCTATATCCGCTCACTGCAGCGAATCGGAGGAAGATACGAAGCGCATGCACTTCTTCTGTGACATTGCAGCAGGTGAGGATCTCCACCTCATGCGCCGTTCGCGCTTCATCGAGGCATTGAAGGCGGACTATGCGGGATTTGCAAAGGGGAAACCGACCCCATCGGTGTCGTGATGAACGACTGTATTCTGCGTCGCCTGACCTTTGCGGGGAGCTTTGCGGGCGCCGATCTCTTCGACGGCATGCCTGTTGCAGGGTACTCGGCACTCGGCGAGATTGCGGGAATGCACATCAACGAGACATTGACAGCGATCTTCTTCATCAGATCTCCGGCGGTTCGTTCTATGACGGCTATATGGATCGTTTCCCGTCCGTCTATGCTCTCTGCCAAAAATCCTTCTTGGAACATGAGATCAGCCGTATGCAGATCATCAACCGCCTCAAGGACGGAATCATGAATGAGTTCCAGGAATACCGCACAGAGATGGCGGGGATGTCCAAGACGATGGCACGCATCGGGGAGAGCGCCGAGAGCGTTTCCGCGCTCATCGACAAACTCAGCAGCGGCCTCGGCGGACAGGGCGATATGACAAAGGAACTGCTCGGACGGAATGCAGAGATCACGCCGAAGCTGGAGCGGCTTACGGAGAGCACGAAGAAGATCGAACAGGGTCATGAACATGATCACGGAGATCTCTGCACAGATCAACCTTCTCAGCGCTCAATGCCGCCATCGAGGCGGCACGTGCGGGATGAGATGGGACGCGGCTTCGCCGTGGTTGCGGGCGAGGTGCGCAAGCTCTCCGAGAACACGCGCGAGCGTTTGGAGGCATCCGATGAGGCCATTGGAGAACTTCTGCGCGACGTGCAGGAGATCGACAAGATGCTCGCAACGAATCAGGAATTTGAAAATCAAGTCGAGGACTTCGAGCATGGATTTGACGGTCGGGTGGAGGAACTGAAGAAAAACCTGGACAGCGGACTCGGTGCAATTCGCCGTTCGACCGCATCCATCGACCGCATTGCAGAACTCAGCACACGCCTGACGCGACGCTATGATGAGCTGGAGGCTGTGCTCAGCTCGATTCGGTGAGAAAACATAAAAAGCGCGGCCGGTGAGCCGCGCTTTTTGGGATCACTGATAAAACAAAGTCCGTCAGAATGATTTCATCAAAAATGGAAACAATCGTATAGATTGAGGCGACGTAGAGCATCGCAAAGATGAGCTGAAAGAGGGCAGCGGGCATAAAGCGCATACTCTGTGACCGATGATGATGCCGAGAGCGAGTGCGGGCAATAAAAATAAACTCATTCCATGCCGCCGCCAGCGGAAAACCACCGATGAGATAGCTGATGAGCGAGGTCGCGTTACCGAGGAAGAAGTAGACGAAACATGTCGCGCGGAATACGTTCTGCGGCATCGTACTGTACGCAAGGTAAATGAGGAAGGGAGTCCGCCCATGCCTGTTGTGATCGCAGTGAATCCAGAGAGTATCCCTGTGATGATGGTAGGTGCGCCGGCATTCGCGGATACGCCAATGCGAGACTTGCATGAGGACGAGACTGAGAAGAACAATAACGTTGATGAATACCTTCAGCGCGTCATTGGATATGTAAGTAAAGAAAAAGAAGCCGACTGGCTGTCCTGCGAGCATACCGAGATACATCCAGCGTACGAGCGGAAAAATTTGCTTCGCGCCGCATGAGGAACCCCTGCACCGAGTTGCGCTGCATGCAATCAGCAACATGATGGGGGACAGTGAGCTTCGGCTCGTAGAAGAACATGAGAAGCGGTGCTGCAATAATGACAAGGCCAAAGCCTGTAATGGACTGAATGAACGCTGCGAAGAAGATGGCGAGTGCCGGAGCAATGTGCATAGCGACACCGGAAAGATAATGATCCAAAGAGTCGCCTCCTTTTATTTTCGCCAATGACAATACACGTTCATTGTAGCACGGAATAAAATGGAAATGCACGAAGAATTTGCAGAATTCAGACATATATAAATAAGTATACATACATGGGCGGAACTATGAATAAGGATTGCGCATACTTTTCTTTCATGTATAATGAATCGAAACTATTCTTATGCACATTGCTGACAACAGCGTGAATCGATACTGGGAGGAGCAAGAGTATAGTGGAGAGATATGCCCGCAGGAGATCGAAGCAAAGTGGCAGAAAATTTGGGAGACCGATCACACCTGCCATACGGAGATGGATGATACGAAGCCGAAATACTACGTGCTTGAGATGTTTCCCTCATCCGTCAGGAAAACTCCACATGGGTCATGTCCGCAACTACTCGATTGGAGATGTTGTCGCACGTTTTCGGACAATGGAAGGCTACAACGTCCCTGCATCCGATGGGATTCGACTCCTTCGGTATGCCCTGCAGAAAACGCTGCGATCCAGAACAAGGTACATCCTGCAAAGTGGACGTATGCGAATATTGAGAACATGGAGCGGCAGCAGCGTACGCTCGGTCTTGCCTGCGACTGGGGAACGTGAGGTCATCACGTGCCGTGAGGACTACTACCGCTGGACGCAGTGGCTCTTCGAACTGTTCTACAAGAAGGGGCTGGCATACAAGAAGGCGGCCTCTGCCAACTGGTGTGATACCTGCGGCACAGTGCTTGCAAACGAGCAGGTTGAGGACGGTAAATGCTGGCGCTGCAAGTCCGAGGTACACAAGAAGAACCTCGCACAGTGGTTCTTCAAGATCACGGACTACGCCGACGAACCCTTTGCAGATCTTGCAAAACTGCCGGGCTGGCTGGAGCGCGTCAAGACGATGCAGGAGAACTGGATCGGCCGCAGCGAGGGGCTGGAGTTCTGACTGCCGGCACCCGCGCTTGAGACGGAGATTCCCCGTCTATACGACGCGTCCCGATACCGTGTTCGGCATCACCTTCCTGCGCTCGCACCTGAGCATCCGCTCGTCGAGAAGATCTGTGCGATCAGCGACAAGGCAGACGAGATCCGCGCATTCTGTGCACGCGTGAAGAAGCAGTCCGACATCGAACGTGCGTCGAGCGAGTCGGAGAAGGAGGGCATCTTCACCGGACTCTACCGCATAAACCCGTTCAACGGAGAGCAGGTAGAGATCTGGATCACGAACTATGTCCTCTTCGAGTACGGCACGGGTGCGGTCATGGCGGTGCCGTCCGAGGATCAGCGCGATTGGATGTTTGCGACGAAGTACGGCATCCGGAAAGATCCTCACCATCCGTCCGCCGGAGGGCGAGCTGCGTCTCGAGGATATGACGGCGGCCTATGCGCGAAAGGAAGGTTTTTCCATCAACTCGGGCAAGTTCACCGGGATGGAGATGCACGCAGCGATGGGCGCGATCATCGACGAGGCGGGAGGCGCAGGGCTTCGGCAAACGCCGCGTCAACTACCGCCTGCGCGATCTGGCTCATCTCGCGTCAGCGCTACTGGGGCGCGCCCATTCCCATCATCAACTGCGAGAAGTGCGGCGAGGTGCTTTGTGCCCGAGGAAGAACTCCCCGTGCGCTTGCCAGAGGATGTATCCTTCGAGCAGGAACTGTGTCGCCGCTGTCGAGCAGCGAGCACTTCCTGCACTGCAAATGTCCGAAGTGCGGCGGTTCAGCAACGCGCGAGACGGACACGATGGACACCTTTATCTGCTCCTCGTGGTACTACTATCGCTACGCCGATCCGAAGAACACAGATCGCCCCTTTGATCGGGACAAGGTGAACTACTGGGCGCCTGTCGATCAGTACATCGGCGGCATCGAACACGCAATCCCTGCATCTCCTCTATGCACGTTTCTTTTACGAAGGTGCTGCGTGATGCGGGAATGCTGGACTCGATGAGCCGTTCACCGACCTCCTCACGCAGGGCATGGTTATCAAAAGCGATGGCGCGAAGATGTCGAAGTCGCTCGGCAAACGTCGTTTCGCCCGAGGAGATCATCGAGAAGTACGGCGCGGATACGGCACGGCTCTTCATCCTCTTCGCGGCTCCAGTGGAGCGCGACCTTGACTGGAGTGATCAGGGCGTTGAGGGAGCATATCGCTTCCTGAACCGTGTCTGGCGCATCCCGCTGCAGTTTGAGGACATTATTAAGAGCGCGCCTCGAGTCCTATGATCCGACGGGACTCACCGCAGAGGAGTCCGATCTGCGCTATATCCTGCACGTGACTACGAAGAAGGTCACGGAGGACGTGCGTGACCGCTTCATGTTCAATACAGCGATTTCCTCCATGCGGAGCTTATAATGCGATCTACACTTTCCAGGAGAAAACGCTTAGCCCCTGCGCTTGCGCGTGAGACGGCAAGTGCACTCCTGCGCATGCTCGCGCCCTTTGCGCCGCACATCACGGCGGAATTATGGGGACGCCTGTTTACGGGGAGCGTGCATGCACAGCGATGGCCTTCGTATGATGAAGCTGCACTCGCACAGGATGAGATCGAGGTTGTCCTGCAGATCAATGGAAAAGTACGTGACTGCGTGAAGATTGCCGCCGATCTCGATCGGGCAGCGATGGAGCGTCTCGTCACTGAATTGCCCGCGTGCGAAGGAACTCACAGAGGGAAAAACGATTGTCAAGGTTGTCTGTGTTCCTGGCAAGCTCGTCAATATTGTTGTCAAAGCGACAAATTGGGAAACGCTATTCAAGGAAGAGAAAAGGAGAGAGTACATTATGTTAAAAGCCTTTTGCTGTCCGAAGCCTGCTGCCGGAGATGCTCCCTTGGGCGTACTGTTTTACGACGGAGACACCGATATCGTCCCTCGTCGAGGGCGGTACCGTTCTGGATCGTGATATGATCAAACTCCTCAAGGAAAAGGACGTTGCATCCGTTTACGTCGATGAGGATAGTATTCTTGCTGCCGTTCAGAAGGAAAAGGCTATCAAGAGAGAACGGGAAGCGGCATCTGAGGACACCGCACTGCCCGAGCGGGATGCCAAACTGACAGCAAATACGAGGAGGACTACCGCTACGTTTATGGAGAGATGGAGAAGCTCTTTTCAGGAAGCCCGCGCTTACGGGGCGGCTCAACATGGACATTCTCCAACCTGTGATGGCAAGCGGACGTCTCCGCGATCTCTATAAAGAGGGCGCGACGGCGGTTTCCGCGATCTACACGATGAACCAGGATGGGGATTACAACATCCATCACTGCGTCCATCTCGCCATCCCTCAGCGGACTGATGGCAAAGTGGATGGGGCTTGTGGGCATGGATCGTCAGAACCTTGTGCTCGCGGGACTCTTCCTCGACATCGGCAAGCAGTTCATCGAGAAGGATCTGCTCGAAAAGAAGGGCGTCTCACGGAGGAGGAGTTCGATATCCTCAAGAATCACGTGGTTGACAGCTCAAGCTCCTTGAGGGGAGCGAACTCGGGGCGTACCGATCTCGTGAACGGTGTCATCCAGCATCACGAGCGCAATGATGGCTCGGGCTACCCGTCCGGTCTTGAGGCGGATCAGATCAGCACATTCGGCAAGGTGCTCGCCGTACTCGACAGCTATGACGCTATGGCATCCAGCCGCAGCTATGCGGAGAAGCGTTCGCCGTTCGAGGTCTTCGCAAGATCTTCTATGCGGACGTTCTGGACGGAAAAACTCGACTCGGAATACGCTGTGCTCTTTTATGCGCAAACTCAATGCCGCACTCAATGGCTGCTGGCTGCGTCTCTCGGACGGAACGGCGGGACGCATCGTCTATATCGACGAGTCGCGTGTCACGGCAATGCCTCGTCGCAGCTCACGGACGGCGGCTTCATCGATCTCAATACGGTAAAAGATATCACCGTTGTTGAGATCATGACGGCGGCGGATGTCAGCAAGCTTTTAAGGAATCGCTGATAAAATGAAGTCCGTCAGATTGCGTAGATTTTTTCGTCCGAACAAGGAGGCAAACCGGATGCATAGCAAGGGCTATGTGGAGGATTTGCCGACGAAGTACGGGCAAAAAGATGCGCCAAGATGGCGTGGCTGAATTTATCAGTGCTTCCTTAATCCTCGAAAGCCCGCCCCGCTTGCGGGAAGGGGACCGCAAGCGGTGGAAGGGGCGAAGGAAAGGCTGTTCTCCGAAACTGCAATCGGTTCTGGAGAACAGTCTTCTTTTTGTTGCGCGGCTATTTCCATCACACGTTGAATGCGTTATAATGACAGAACGACTTTTGCAGCACGAAGGAGGGCAAGCTATGGCGATGGTTCCGAAACTCAATACGACGATCTTCGAGAAGGAGATTCCGTTCAGGTCGCCGCGCCCTTCGAGCCGATGGGCGATCAGCCGCAGGCGATTGCGGATCTTGCGGGCGGCATTGAGAACGGGATGGCGGCGCAGGTGCTGCTCGGTGCGACCGGACTGGCAAGACCTATACGATGGCAAAGGTCATCGAACGCGTGCAGCGCCCGACGCTCGTCATCGCGCACAACAAGACGCTTGCGGCACAGCTTGCAAAGCGAGTTCAAGTCCTTCTTCCCGACAACTATGTCGGCTACTTTGTCAGCTACTACGACTACTATCAGCCCGAGGCGTACATCGCCCAGACGGATACCTACATCGAGAAGGATGCGTCCATCAACGATGAGATCGATGAGCTGCGCCATTCCGCGACCTGCTCACTGTTCGAGCGGCGTGACGTCATCATCGTCGCGAGCGTGTCCTGTATCTATGGCCTCGGATCGCCGGAGAGCTATCACGAGATGGTGCTCTCCGTGCACAAGGGACAGACCATCCCGCGTGAGGCGATTCCTGCAGAAACTCGTCTCCATCCGCTACGAGGCGCAACGATATCGCCTTTGAGCGCGGGCGCTTCCGCGTGCGTGGTGATGTGGTCGAGATCTTTCCTGCGGGTTACAACAACCGCGGCGTGCGCATCGAGATGTTCGGCGACGATGTGGAGCGCATCATCGAGTTTGATGCCACTGACGGGCGAGGTATACGGCGAGCGTCTGCATTCGATGGTCTTTCCCTGCGTCCCACTACGTTACCGAGGACGAGGATATGAAGATCGCCATGGCGGATATCCGTACGGAACTTGCACAGCGTCTGGATGAGCTGAAGGGCGCGGGCAAACTGCTTGAGGCGCAGCGTCTCGAACAGCGCACAAACTACGATCTCGAGATGATCGAGGAGATGGGCTACTGCTCCGGCATCGAGAACTACTCACGCCACCTTACGCACAGGAAAGCGGGGGATACGCCGTATACCCTCCTCGACTACTTCCCCGAGGACTTCCTCATCATGATCGACGAGTCCCATGTGACCCCTGCCGCAGATTCACGCCATGTACGGCGGCGACCGCAGCCGCAAAATCTCGCTCGTGGACAACGGCTTTCGTCTGCCGTCCGCATTCGACAACCGTCCGCTGACGTTTGAAGAGTTCGCTGCACGTGTCAACCAGATTGTCTACGTCTCGGCGACGCCCGGCAAATACGAGATGCAGCAGGCACAGCAGGTCGCACAGCAGATTATCCGCCCGACAGGGCTGCTCGATCCTGTGGTGGAGGTGCGCCCGCTCGACGGACAGATCGACGACCTGTCTCGGAGATCCGCGTGCGGATCGAGCGCAATGAGCGCGTCCTCGTCACAACCCCTCACGAAAACGCATGGCGGAGAACCTCACCGAATATCTGCGCGAGGCGGGGGTGAAGGTGCGCTACCTCACTCCGGACATTGCGACCATCGAGCGTGCGGAGATCATTCACGACCTGCGCGCGGGTGAATTCGACGTGCTCGTTGGCATCAACCTCCGCGCGAAGGTCTTGATATGCCGGAGGTGTCGCTCATCGCTATCCTCGATGCGGACAAGGAGGGCTTCCTGCGCTCGGACACGGCACTCATTCAGACCATCGGACGCGCCGCACGCAATGCGGGCGGGCACGTCATCATGTACGGCGATAGTCATCACGGGGCTCGATGCAGCGTGCCATTGATGAGACGGAGCGCCGCCGCACGATACAGAACGAATACAACGAGGCACACGGCATCACGCCAAAGACGATCGAAAAGCCCATCGTCCCACTCATTGAGATGACGTTGGTCGCCGCCGAGGACAGAGCGCCCTACGGCAAGAAGGCGACGGCAAGTCCAAGAAGAAACTTAGCAGAAGGAGCGCGAGAACCTCGTCAAGAGTCTCCCTGCGCGAAATGCAGCAGGCATCTCGTGCGCTCGAATTTGAACGCGCGGCAGAGCTGCGTGATATGATTGTGGAGCTAGAGGGCGAACTGCCGAAGAAGAAAAAGACCGTGTGAGGGAAACTGCTATGATCCGACAGAATAACTTACGAGAAACTCTTATTAGTTTGGGCTTTGAAGAAGTAGAAGATAACCGATATGATCGATATTTTTTCTCCCTACGAACTGCCATATTATTGTCGATTTTGCAGTTGAATCGATCATATATCCGGAACAACTGAAATATGAACGGGCAACAACACTGAATTTTTAGTCGAGGCAGAAAAACTTTGTTATTCTGGACTGTGTCTGTCGACTTCTGGCATTGGGTTATAAACCGGAACATTTGCATTTGGAGGCTGGTGATTCCGGGTGGTCATGACGATAACAAGGCAGGATATGCGGATATTCTCATCTCTCGATAACGATAACAACGCATAGCATGATTATTGAGTGCAAGACGACGGAACAGACAGACAATGATGAGTTTGTCACTTGCGTGGAACAAAAGTGAAAAAGACGGGCGGTCAGCTGTTTTAACTACTTTAACACCTATCGAAAGGCTCGTTACCTTGTCCTTTATGCGGCGGATTATACAGAAAAGGGGACTGTTCCATTCTATCATGTGATTACTTTGCTGGATAATGAAGAGTATCTGCGCTCCAACAAAAATTACAAAGCTATGCTTCCGTGAGAGCGGAGAACGGCGGACATTACGAGTATTTTTTCTGTATGGAAAGAAACCTATCAGCAGGATTATAGTACCAATGGCGTGTTTGAGAAAAATATCGCACTCGTTTCAAGTAGGAAATAAAAACTGGCGATAACAGATTTGCTGGAGATTGATTCTGTTTCGATGCAGAAAAGTATAATGAATATGCAAACTATCCTGCGTAAATACAATGTTTCCAGCAAAGAAAATGCTTTTTGATAAGCTCATCAATCTTTTCTTGGCAAAGATTATTGATGAGAAATACAATGCATCTGAGCTTCGGTGCTACTGGAAAGGCGCGGCTTACGACAATTATTTTGATTTGCATGATCGCCTTCATGAACTGTATAAGACAGGCATGGAGGAATTTTTTTGATGATAAAAATTACCTATGTGGAAAAATCGAGAGTCGAAGCAGCATTCCGCTTTTTGAAGAGCAAAACAGATGTGGCAAAAGAAACCATTCTTAACTATTTTCGTGAACTCAAATACTTTTAATAATAATCCGTTTGCAATATTGGATGTTCATAATGAGGAACTGTTTAACCAGAACTCTATCATATTGAAAGAAGTTGTCCGCATGGTGCAGGACATCAAACTTGGCAGTGACAAACAAATCAGTTTTTGGGAGATCTCTTTGAAAGGCTTTCTAGATCAGGGAATCAAGCAGAGTGAAGGCTCGTTCTCTACGCCGATTCCCATTGTTCGATTTTGATTTCCGCATTACCTTTGGAGCAAAATGATAAAAGAGGAGAATCAAATTCAAAGGTGATTGACTATGCTGCGGAGCGGGGCATTTCTGACGGAGTATGCCAATCAGATACGTCCATATGTTGCAAAGGCGGACGATGTGGATATTCATGCGCATTATGAAAAATATCATCGGAATCGAAAAAGAATATCGCCTAGTCAAAGGTGGCGCAGGTTTCCGCCTATGTATGGGCAGGATGGTATTCGCATCCGCTACAATGATGCACCTCACAGGACATATCGGATGTTAAAAATGGTACGTATTCTGTTTTGATTGCGAATCCTCCATACAGTGTAAAGGGCTTTTTGGAAACCCTTTCGAGTGATGATTTATCAGCATATGAATTGACACGGAATGTTTCAGATCGGTCAAAAAGAACAAATGCGATTGAAACCTTCTGTGGAACGAGCTAAGCAGCTCTTGAAGGGTGGTGGCATTGCTGCCATTATTTTACCCAGCAGTATTTTGAATAAGGGTGGAATCTACTCTGTCTGTCGGGAGATTATTCTACAACATTTTAATATTGTTGCTATCGCATATCTTGGTAGTGGGACATTTTGGAAAAACAGGTACGAATACAGTGACGCTGTTCCTCGAACGTCGTGAAGAAAAGCCATCGTTGGCAGCGCATTGCAGGAATCAGGGTTGTAGCGTGGTTTTCTGGCAACTTTGAGGACGATGGTGCTCTATCAGGATCGACACTTTTTGGAGGATTACTGCTCCGTAATCGATGTGGAGTTTGAACAATATCAGGCATTCTTGTGCGGCGATGGGGATGATTTTCTTTGTGTGCCATATTTTAACGCCTATGTGGAAGTGTTCGAGGCAGACAAGAAAAATCTAACAGGACTTAGCGATGAGGCAAGGAAAATTCGTCAGAAATACAAAGAAGCTAAGAAAAAGAAATTTAAAGCAGCTGTCTTCCGAAGAACAAGAGGAGCAAAAACAGAACTTCTTCTTTTCGTTCATTCGCGAGATTGAGCGGGAAAAAGTTATATTTTTATCTTTTTAGCGAGAAATAATCATCGGAACGTTGTCGTAGTTAATGCACCTGTTGACAATAAAAAGAACAAAAGGTTTTTCTTGGATATGAGTGGAGCGAATCGAAAGGACGCGAAGGAATTAAGTATCTAGGAAATGGGAATACCTATTCTATAAACAGCATGGATGCTGATGATGTCATCGAGAAACTCAAGGGAGTTGAGGGGATCGTTACGCCTCTTTTCGACCCCTCAAAATTTGGAGAGCAAAGAAAGATAAATACGCTTATTCGTGAGAACTTTATTGGACAACTCTATGGTGTCTCCAGAGATACTGAGTACATAGTGCATATCACTCACTTGCAGATATGATGGACTTTAATTCTGTGGGATTCGATAAATCAATTAATACAAATAATAAATATAAATTACACAGTATCATGGAATATATCCTTCAAGTCCATTGGGAAGTGTTACGTCTTATGTTAGTGAACGTATTTGTATAGATGACATAAATATAGTGGACTATATTACAACAGATAATATGGTAGAAAAGAGCGGGGCGGTGTTCAGGATTACCAGGAATGCCACCTATAGCTTCGATTGTTCCTTATCAAGTCCATGATGTTCTGATCTCTAATATACGACCGTACCTCAAAAATTTGGTTATCGACCAAACAAGGAGGTTGCTCAAATGATGTGTTAGTATTTCGCAGTAATGATATGGAGCGACTGCTTCCACAATATTTATACTACGTTCTGTCTCAAGATATGTTTTTGAGTATACAATGGCATTTTCTCAAGGGATAAAAATGCCGCGTGGAGATAAGAACAAAATATTACAATACATTATACCGTTACCTTCAATCGAGGAACAAGAATCAGATTGTTCAAACGTTTGAAACGATTAGGGAAAAGATTGAAATAGAGGAAAAACGACTTGTAGAATACGATGAGCAAGTCAAATCCCGATTTGTTGAGATGTTTATGCGCGAAAACCCATATCCTAGAGAACGGCTAGGAAAATTTATTGAACAAATCTGAGGTGCTACGCATATTCCTTCTGATTTGCGAAAGAGATTGATGAAAACAGCGTTGTGCTGTTGATGAGCCAACAATATTGATCATGGAAGGATCACATCACGATGATATTCAAATTGTTTCAAGGGAAAAGGTATCAAAAGCCCAGCTTTATATGTGACAGTGAGATATTCTTATGTGTGCGTCAGAGCGGTAGTCTCTGAGCATATTGGCAAAAACAGCACTCTGTCCCAGTGCGGTAGAAGGAGAAACATTGGTGCATTTTTGTAAGGTAATATGCGCTAAGGCTGATCTGGAAGCAAAATACATTTCAGCATATTTTGATACAGATGAGTATCGAGATATTATCATGCACTTAGCAAATGCTGCAATATCAATAATCTCAAAAATGAACATATTGATGAACTGCAAATACCTGTTCCTGATAACAGGAGCAAGCTAGCTTTATAGATTATATAGAGCAGATCGACAAATTGAGATTTGACACAGAAGAGAAAAATTAAGGAGTTGAAGAAAGAGAAAAGAACAGTTGATAGATAAATATTTTCAGCTAAAAGCCGTCCTGCCTTGTTTTGTGAGATGATATGGAAAAGTAGATGCAGTATGAACAAAGCATTCATCAAGGAAGTAGAGCAAGGCATGGTAGGAAGTTTGAATAATGCACAGATGGAAATGCTGCATAATGCTTTGACTCATGCCCTTTGGGGGAAGACGGTCATAGAAGATAACAAAGGAGCTGCTTCTTGTCTTGACAATGCCGTATATCTAGATATGTCTTTTAGCAGCGAAAAAGGTGGAAGGTTGTTCGGAACGGTCTTTACGCTACTATTCTCTACGATGAGACATTTCTTTCGCAGGATGGAAAAATGTGTCAAACAGATCGAAACCTCAGACCTACGGGCATATCTTGCCTCTTATGAGGAACAAAAACAAAGTAGGAAAAACTACACTCGACAATATCTCGACGAATCCTTTCTTCGTTCTTCTCGTGGATGGAGGATGAGGATCACATCATTAAGAGCTCCCGCACGTCGTATCTCATAAAATACGTACAGGAAAGACAATTAAGACGGCGTATTCGGATGAAGAAATTGGAGCGGCTCAGAGATCATTGTAAAGATATACGCGATTTTGGCAATGATTGATTTTCTTGCGTCCACAGGCGTGCGCGTTGGTGAACTAGTGCGTTTGGATATTGAAGATCCCAACTTTGATCGTCGTGAGAGTGTAGTGCTCGGAAGGAAATAAGGAGCGAACCGTTTATTTTGATGCGCGAACGAAGCTGCATTTATTGGAGTATATTGAACGCGAAATGATGAGAATCCGGCACTTTTTGTGAGCTTACACGCACCCCATCAGCGACTGAAAATCAGTGGTGTGAGATTCGTTTGCGTAACATTGGGAAAAGCCTTGCAAATCCAACGTGTCTATCCGCATAAGTTTCGTCGAGACGCTTGCGACAAGAGCAATTGATAAGGGGATGCCGATTGAACAGGTGCAGGTGCTTCTCGGTCACACGAAGATTGATACAACGCTGCAATACGCAATGGTGAGACTAATCCCAATGTGAAAATCGCCCATCAAAAAGTATATCAGCGGGTAGTCAAATCCCGATTTGTTGAGATGTTTGGAGATGGGGCAAGTAGATAAGCCGTTCCCCAGCGTTAGACTAGGGACTTTGATGTGAGATAGCAAGAGGTGGATCTCTCGTCCGATTGATAAGTATATCACTACTGATGAAGACGGTATAAACTGGATAAAAATAGGAGATGCCAATAGTAACTCACGTTACATTACACGAACGGAAGATTATCCCGGAGGGCATGAGAAGTCTCGTTATGTAAAAAGTGGGATTTCATCTTATCAAACCCATGAGTTTTGGACATCCATATCTTTGAGGATTGACGGATGTATTCACGATGGTTGAGCTTTCTTTTTACGGTTTGATAAGAGTCGTTTGAATGAGTTGTATCTATATGAATACCTATGCCTCCCGTCTGTTTTTCGTAAAATGACAGAGATGTCTGCGGGAATGGTTGTAAGTAATCTAAAACAGTGAAGTTGTAAAAAGAACTGCCCATCTTGTTGCCGCCGCTATCCTTACAAAATGAATTTGCCGCATACGTCGAATCCATCGACAAATTGAGATTTAGAGAGTAGATACAGTATTTACGAAAACTTTACTTTTGTCCTTTGTTCGCTATAATGGTAGGACAGTAAATGGAGGGAAAAATGAACGAAAGCATCGAAAACCGAGGGCGCACGCGCCCATAACTTAAAGAATATCAACGTGGAGATTCCGCGCGATAAGCTCGTTGTCGTGACGGGACTGTCCGGCTCGGGCAAATCCTCGCTCGCCTTGACACGATCTACGCCGAGGGGCAGCGCCGCTGATGTGGAGTCGCTGTCCGCGTATGCACGGCAGTTCCTCGGGCAGATGGACAAGCCGGACGTGGACAACATCGAGGGGCTGTCACCTGCGATCTCCATTGACCAGAAGACGACGAGCCACAATCCGCGCCTCGACGGTGGGCATGGTGACGGAGGTCTATGACTATCTGCGCTCTGCTTTTACGCGCGCGCGGGACGCCCGCACTGCCCAAGCTGCGGCAAGCCCATCGCGCAGCAGAGCGTCGATCAGATGGTGGATGCGATTCTGACGCAGCCCGAGGGACGAAACTGCGCTTATCATGGCGCAGCTTGTGCGCGGGAAGAAGGGCGAGCACCGCAAGATCCTCGACCAGATTCGCCGCGACGGCTATGTGCGCGTCCGCATCGACGGGGAACTGCGCGATCTCGGCGAGGAAATCATCCTCGAAAGCAGAAGAAGCACACGATCGAGATTGTCGTCGACCGTCTTGTCGTGCGTGCGGGGATGGAGAGCGCCTGACGGATTCGCTCGAGGCGGCGCTGCGTGCGGGCGGCGGTGGTCTACGTGCAGGTGGTGGACGGGGAACTACTTCATGTTCAGCGAGAATTTTGCCTGTGGACTGCGGCATCTCGCTCCCCAGAGATTGCACCGCGCATGTTCTCGTTCAACAGCCCGTTCGGTGCGTGCCCCCGTCTGCACGGGACTCGGCAGTCACAAGGAGTTCGATGAGGAACTGGTTGTGCCTGATCCAACACTCAGTGTGGCGGACGGTGTTTTGCACCCCTGTCCAAAAACCCGAACTCGCACGGGATGCGTGCGATTACGGCGCTCCTGCGTGCGCATGACTACGACGAGCATACGCAGTGGAACCGCATGGACAAGAAGATGCAGAAGATGCTGCTCTACGGCTCGGAGGAGTATGTTTCCTTCAATATACGAATATGTTCGGCGAGGAGAAGGAATACAACGTCCCGTACGAGGAGTTATGCCCGCGCTTGCGCGCCGCTACCGCGAGACGGACTCGGAGGAGATGCGCGAGAGCTACGAGGACTATATGACGGAGACCCCGTGTAGCGGCGTGTCACGGCGCACGACTCATAGCCTGAGACGCTTGCCGTGACGATCGGCGGCAAGAGCATCGCCGAACTCACGGCGCTCACGATTCGCGAGGCAGACGTATCCTCGCGGAGGCGGAGAAGGACTTTTCCCCGCGTGAGGCGAAGATCGCCGTAGAGATTCTAAAGGAAATCCACGCGCGTCTGAATTTCCTCCTCGATGTAGGCTTGACTACCCTCACGCTCTCGCGTGCGGCAGGGACGCTTTCCGGCGGTGAGGCACAGCGCATCCGTCTCGCGACGCAGATCGGCTCGGGGCTGATGGGGGTGCTCTACATCCTCGATGAACCCAGCATCGGACTGCATCAGCGTGACAACAATCGCCTGCTTGCGACCCTGCGCCATCTGCGGGACCTCGGCAATACGCTGATCGTTGTGGAGCACGACGAGGACACGATGCACGCCGCCGACCACATCATCGACATCGGCCCCGGTGCGGGCGAACATGGCGGCGAGGTGGTCGCAGAGGGACGGCGGCGGAGATTATGAAAAATCCCGCATCCATCACGGGGCAGTATCTCGCGCGCAGGAAGTTCATCCCTGTGCCGGCAGAGCGCCGCAAGGGGAACGGCAACGTTCTTGAGATCGTTGGCGCAGCGGAGAACAATCTCAAGGAAATCAACGTGAAATTTCCGCTCGGGACGCTCACCCTCGTGACGGGGGTATCCGGCTCGGGCAAGTCGACGCTCGTCAACGAAATCCTCTATCGCGGCGTCGCCTCACGCCTCTACCGCGCAAAAGGGAAAGCCCGGCAAGCACAAGAAGATCAAGGGGCTTGAGCACATCGACAAGGTCATCAACATCGACCAGCAGCCGATCGGGCGCACGCCGCGCTCGGAATCCTGCGACCCTATACGGGCGTATGCCCGATGCGATCCGCGATCTCTTCAGTCAGGGTCTCCGAGTCGCGCATGCGTGCGTGCACAAACGGCAGGCGGTTCAGCTTCAACGTGAAGGGCGGGCGCTGTGAGGGCGTGCCGCGGCGACGGCATCCTCAAGATCGAGATGCAGTTCCTCCTCGATGTCTATGTCCCCTGCGAGGTCTGCAAGGGCGCACGGTATAACCGCGAGACGCTTGAGGTGCACTACAAGGGCAAGACCATCGCCGAGGTACTGGACATGACGATCGATGAGGCAGTGGACTTCTTTCAAAATGTGCCGCGCATCGCACGCAAGCTCGAGATCATCCGCGACGTGGGGCTTGGCTACATTCGTCTCGGACAGCCCGCGACGACGCTCTCCGGGCGGCGAGGCGCAGCGTGAAGCTCGCGACGGAGCTGTCGAAGCGCAGCACGGGCAAGACGCTCTACATCCTCGATGAGCCGACGACGGGCTGCACGCGGCGGACATCCACAAGCTGCTTTGTCATCCTGCAGCGGCTCGTGGACGGCGGAGATACGGTCGTTGTCGTTGAGCACAACCCTGACGTTATCAAGGCGGCGGACTGCGTCATCGACCTCGGGCCCGAGGGCGGCGTACGCGGCGGAACAATCGTCGCAAAGGGGACGCCGGAGCAGATCGTAGAGGCTGCAGAGTCCTATACGGGGAAATTTTTGAAGCCGCTGCTGGAAGAGATACACAACTGATTTTACGAACTGAAATAAAAGAAGGTAATGTAATGCTGATTTTAGGTCAGATGATCGTAGTTTTTCTGATGATCTTTGCGGGGGCACTCGCACGCCGCTACAAGATCATCATTCCGAATAATCAGGAGCAGTTTTCTCGCTGATTGTCAACATCGCGCGCCCCTGTCTTATCATCTCAGCGGCGATGCGTGCCGAGGAGCACATGGGGCTGGAACAGGTCATCGAGACGTACACCGCATACGCCGTCCTCCTTGCGATGATGTGTCTCGTCGGCTTTCTGTTGCCGCTGCTGCTGCGCTTTCGCGGGCGCCTGCGCGGAGCGGTCAACCTCTCGTTCTGGTTCAATAACTCGCTCTTTATGGGGCTGCCGCTTGTGCAGGGCGTCTACGGCGATCAGGCGGTTGTCTATATGACGCTGTTCTTCATTCCCGTGAATCTGCTCTTTTTCGTCTACGGCGTCTCCTCCATCAGCATTCACAAGCGGCGCGGGTTTGAGATGTTCCGTACGCTGCTGAATCCCGCATCATCGCCTCGCTGATCGCGTGCGTGATCTACTTCGCCGAGATTCCGACGCATCCGCTCCTTGCGCAGACGTTCGCCATGCTCGAGCGATGACCGCGCCGCCTCGCGATGATGATGATCGGTGCGTCGCTCGAGGACATTCACGTACGTCACATGCTGACGGATCGGAAACCCTGCTCTATACCTTTCTCAAGGCAGTGGTGCTGCCCATCCCGATTCTCTTTATCACTGAAACTCTTCGTGACGAATCCTACATTCTCGGGTGCAGCCTCGTCATTGTCGCCGCACCGACGGGCGGTATGGTGGCTATGGTGGCTCTGCTCTACAACAAGGTTGCTCATCCTCTGATGACGGAGATCATAGCCCTCTCGACGTTGATCTCCGTAGCGACGATACCGTTCGTCTCCATGATTACGGGGCTTTGACAGCTTAGGAGGTAAATCGCTCGGTTTTTGTGGATCTTCCTGTTGGTCGTACTCGCCTGTCTCGGATTGTGCCTGTATGCGCTGCGCTATCTGGCGGCGGGGCGGCAGCTGCGTATTCTGCGCATCGCGTTGACTGCCGCTGAACTCGGGGGCGTGGGTCTGCTCTACTATTTGTTCAGTACTCCATCAAACGGAGGGCTGGGCTGGCATGGTTGCGCTGCCCATCATCCTCCTGCTCGTGGGGCAGATGATTACCCTTGGATTCGTCGTCCTTGCTGTCGCTGTGCGTGTTCTCCGACGCAGAATCGAGGCTGTTCCGTACAATCGCCGAACGGCGCCGCGTACTGAAAAATGCGGCGTTCTATCCTGCGGCGGGATTTCTGCTCAGCAGCTATGGTGCATCCATTGAACGCCATCAAACGGTACGGCGTGACTACACCATTCCGATTGCGAATCTTCCACATGAAGCGGACGGCATGGTGATCGCGCAGATCAGCGATGTGCATCTCGGTACATATTTTTCGGTTGAGGATTTTGATGCACTGCTTACGGATGTCGCGGCGGGCGGTGCGGACTTGCTTGCCGTGACGGGGATATCTTCGACGATGAGCGATTGAACGAGCCCCGCAGCAGAGGTACATTTTGCTGCGCATGCGGGGACTGGCGTGACGGGATCTGGTACTGTATCGGCAACCATGAATATTATCGGAATGGGCGCCCCTCGTTGATCACATGGCACACGAGGGGATAGTGCATGTCGTCTTAAACAGTGCAGCGCGGGTCACAGGGCGCGGAGGGACTCTATATCGCAGGCGTCGATTATCCCTTTGCGCGCGGGGATGCATTTTTATCCGCAAAAGGCAGCCTACTTTGCAGATGCCATGAAGGCGGTTCCTGCGGATACAGTGACGATATTGCTCGCGCATCACCCTGAGTTTATCGACGATGCGGCAGCACATGGCAGTGTGCCGCTGACGCTGACGGGTCATACACACGGGATGCCAGTTCGGCATCCTAGGGTGCCCTGTTCCCCTGTGTTCAAATATACGCGCGGCATGGTGCGCATCGGTGAGGAGCCATGGCTGTGTCCATACGGGCAACGGCAGCTGGTTTTCCCCTGCGTATCGGATGTCCGCCCGAAATAACATATTTTAGATTGGAGAGAACTGAACGATGAGTTGGATGGATGATTATACAGCGATTCGCGAGGACATCTCACACGGGATATATCTATGAGGCGATTGAGGCGATTCCTCACCTGCGCGCCCATGAAGAGATCCCTGCGGATGAGCAGTGGCGCTTCTCTGAGATGATGGGCGCGTGCTGCGGTGCGCTCGCAGATACAGAGGGCGCGATTGCGGCGTATTTCGAGGCGGCGACGGAGGATAAGTTCCCTGCGCAGTCAGCGCTCGCATTTCTCGAACTATCTCTACCTCTGCCACGCTGCTGCAAACCTGACTCCGTCGCAGCTGAAGGCACAGTTCGATATGTATGCAACACTCTATCGGAACGAGGGAGCCACTTGCTCCGCGCGTGAATGTACGTCGCGACCGCCTGCGTATCGGATTCCTCGCACAGCATTTCCTCAGCTCCTCCTCATCACTCTTTACGAGGGCGCTGCTGCGCAGCCTTGGAGCGAAATATGACGTTTACGCATATGCACTCGACGACCGTACAGATGCCTTTACAGATGAGCTGCGCGGCAGTGTCAGTTACCAGGCACTTGCAAAACTCTCCATCGAGGAACAAGCGCAGCGTATCCGCGCAGACGAGATCGATGTTCTCTTTGACCTTGGCGGACATACGGACGGCGGCATGACCCTCATGGTGCTCGCACGCCGCCCAGCTCCTGTGCAGATCTCCGGCATTGGCTGGTTTGCCACGACAGGCGTGCCCTTCGTGGACGCTTTCCCTCACAGATGAAGTGCTCTCACCTGCGGGGGTGGAGGAGTTCTACAGCGAGCAGCTGCTCCGTCTGCCGCATGCGTTCCACTTCACGCCTGATGCGGGAATGCGCGCAGTACAGTAGCGGACCGCCCCTGCCGATGCGCCCATCACCTTCGGTGTGCTCCAGAACTTTTATGAAGATCAATGAGGAGTGTCTCAAATCCTGGGGACGTATCCTCAAAAACTGCCGAAAGCACAGCTCATCCTGCAGGACGCATCTGTGGACAGTCCGCTGCGCGTTACGACCATCCCTCGAGATGATCGAGGGGCTGAAGCTGCCTGCGAAGCGCATCTTCGTCCGTACGGGAAAGCACGACTATCTCGGCGACTACGGCGATATCGACACTGCCCTCGATACGTTCCCGTATACGGGCGGCGCCTCGACGGCTACCTCTATATATGGGCGTGCCTGTCATCACCCCTGCGTGGGCAAACGCATCATGCTGCGCGCCTCGGTGCGTCCATGCTCACGGCGGCAGGAAAAACGGCATGGATTGCAGATGATGCGTGCATATGAGCAGATGGCCGTGCACATGGCGGAGGACATCGTCGGTGTTCGGACGAACCGCGCGGCACTACGTGCGGAGGTGGAGGCCTCTGCACTGATGGATAGGACGGCATATCTCACAGCATTTACGAGCGAGATTGAACGTCCGTGGGCAGAGCGCGGAGATTTTACACGTTGAAAAACGAGCTTCTTGACCTCCTTGTACCGAGTGCAGAAACACCCGCATCCCTCATCATCGATGGATCGGCATACCTCAGGCAGCTGCGGCAGATGTATCCAAATGCGAGATTCACGCCGTGACACCCTATGCGGAGTTGCTGGAACATGCCGTGCTTGCTGATCTCCGTGTGCACTGGCATGTACTTGATTGGCGGCGTGAACCGCTGCCGTTTGCAGAGCTGTTTTTGACCGCATTGTTTTCGGAATTTGCCATTGAGTCTGCATACAGAGCCATATGAGAGTCTCATGGCGCTTAACCGTGCACTCAAGGAGACGGGAACGCTCTCATGAGCGGCTACACGAATATCCGCTATCACCGTATTCTTGCAGGTCTGGCAATGGGGAATTCCCCTGTTCGCGGTGACCGTCATCTCTACGCCAAGCCAGAGATCGTACGACTTCTCAACGACACGCTCTACAAGGAGATTCATTTCTTTGCGGGCGAGCGTGACGATGATCCGGCGGGTGGAGAATCGTGGGCAGAGGAAGGGTTTTTGAACATCAGCGATGATCTCACGACACGCACATGGCTCGTCCGTGCGGATCGGAGTACAGCTGCCGCGGCCAACCTTAAGATGTTCTTTTCCTATGAGACACGCCGCACGATCGCGCGCCTCTTACACCGCATCGAATACAATATTGATGTGGAAGAGGCGGTAGTCAGCCCTGCACGACCTGTGCAAACGTGAGGAATTTTCGACGAATATTTGGTCGACTTTATCACAGAAGTCTGTGTGCATGATGAACGCGTGCGTTTTTCTGGTGGATGAATATAAAAAGTAAACCATAAATAGAATATTTAGTTGACGCAAACTAGATTCCTGCCTTATAATGGGAAACATAAAAAGATTTATTATAAGGCAGGGATTTTTCATGCGAGAAAAACCGTATTGCAGAACTCACACAGAAGATTATTGCGGGCTACCGCATCAGTCGAGATGATGATCGGTCGATCTTTACGGATACACCGGTTGAGGAACTGGGCGAGGGAGCCCATCGTCTGCAGAAACATTTCTGCGGCAGCCATATCGACCCTATGTACGATCGTCAACGGGCGCAGCGGACGCTGTGGTGAGGACTGCAAGTACTGTGCGCAGGCAGGGCGTCATAAGACGGGTGTCGATATTTCACAACTTCCTCCACAGGAGGAGATCATCGCACATGCAAAGGCGAATCAGGATGCGGGTGCCAACCGCTTTTCCATCGTGACGTCAGGCGGTGCGCTCTCGGGCGAGGAGTTTGAGAAGGCTCTGATACCCTATGACACGATGCGCCGCACACTCTCCATTGATCTCTGCGCCTCGCATGGCCTTCTTACGCGCAGCCAGTTCCGCTCGTCTGCGTGAGGGTAGGCGTGACAAGTTATCATCACAACATCGAGACCTCGGAGCGTTATTTCCCTGAGATCTGCACACACATACATATGCCGATCGTATCCGGAACGATCAAGATGGCACAGGCAGAGGGGCTTTTGTGTCTGCTCTGGCGGCATCATTGGCATGGGAGAGACATGGAGGATCGCTTGATATGGCGTTTGCCCTGCAGGAGCTCGGCATCGAGTCCATCCCTCTGAACTCACTCATGGCGATTCCAGGGACGCTGCTCGAACACCTCGCACCGATTTCGGGCGAGGACATCCTCAGAACCATCGCGATCTTCCGCTTCATCAATCCAACTGCGAATATTCGCCCTCGGTGCAGGGCGCTGCTGCCCGAGAACGGCGCGACAGCGTTCCTGCGGGCGCGTCCGCATCTATCACGGGCAATATGCTCACGACATCGGGCACGACGATCGCCGAGGACATGGAGCTCATCCGCGAACTTGGCTTTACGAACCGCAACGAAGACTGCAGTGTGTCAACAGGCACTTGCGGTGCACATTGATTCCTACAATATTTACAGAAAATGGGCTGCCGTACATACGGCAGCCCCATTTTTATGTCCGATATATCGCTAAAACCCACTTAAAGATAGCGATTCAAATTGCTCCATGTCAAGGATATGAATCGTGCGTCCGGCTGCTCTCGATAATGCCCCTCACGCTGCATTGCGCTCAGTTCACGCGAGAGGGAGGGGCGGCTGACGGCGAGATAGGAAGCCATGAACTCACGGCTGACGGTGAGGGTTATATTTCCGCTGATCGTCAATGTGGGGAAAGAGATAGCGCATAATTTTTCGCGCAGCGTCCCGCTCGCGAGAATTTTTAAGCTGTGTGCATCCCATATGCCTTGCCCGCAAAAGATCTTCATGAGATTTCGCTGAACGATCAGCGCAGAGCGCCGAGGCGCTCTCCGAGATCAAGTGTGAAGAAATGGCTCGAGACCCTCAAGCAGCTTTACTTTTGTCACGGCACGGACATACATCATCACGGCCGTTTCAGCACCTCGTAGACTTCGCTGAACATATCGCCCGGGCGATCGATCTCGAGATGAAGATCTGCTGTCCGGAATACGTGTCCTGAGAATATGCACTCTCCTCGAGCAAAATATAGAGTGAGGGGCATCTCACCATCGTGAAAGACAATAGCTCCCTTCGTATATCGCAGTCCCACATCACTCGAGGCGAGGAGTTCAGCAATTTCTTCTTTGTTCATTCCCTCCGCCAGAGAGGTCTGCGCGAGGATATGGGCCGCATTTTCCTTATCGTGTGTCATTGTTGTTTGTACTCCTACATATACGAAAAACCGCCCACATGGGACGGCTGTCATACAATGGTGCTCACTGAGGATTCGAACCCTCGACCCCCTCCATGTGACGGAGATGCTCTACCAACTGAGCTAAGTGAGCCAAAGAAAATCACTGATATCCGCACAACTGCGGATGAAAAACAAATGGTGGGGTTAACAAGATTCGAACTTGTGACCTCCTCGATGTCAACGAGACACTCTAACCAACTGAGCTATAACCCCATTTTTCGCCGTTCGCGTCCAAACGACAAGATGAATTATAACAATGGATAGAGATTCTGTCAAGGAATATTTTTGCAATGAAAGCTGGAAGCAGAGGATTAAAACAACCTTGACAGTCTAAGTGTGTTATGATAATCTACGAAATAATTTTGTGATAGAAATTACAATGAAATATTTGCCAATTGCTGTGCATTGCGCTTAATAGAGAAGCAGGTGAAAGTCCTGCGCTGTCCCGCAGCTGTAATGCAGAGTCGGCCTCATAGCGTCACTGGGAAACTGGGAAGGCGAGGAAGACGAGGAAGCAGAGCCAGAAGAACTGCCCGATTGGGACGCTGTATCGTACCTGCGAGAGACAGGAAGGCGCGATTACTTTTGTGTGTTTCGTATGCCTTTTTGCCTGGAGAGCAAGAAGGCTTTTTGTTTGTGCAGCATGACAATCCTTCTTTGTATTGGTATCGATATGCAGAATCATTTTGACATTTTGGAAGTGAAATGTGGGTGCGGCTGTTTTGTCGTGTTTGAACATTACTCCATATGTATAATCGTATTCATTGGTACTTATAAGGAGGAGTTCATTTTCATGCAAAAGAAGATTCAGCGAGGCACAGCACTCGGGGTATTCGTGTCTGCAGTTCCGTGCGGTGGGGTGAATGTCTACGCACAAGAAACAACATCGAGTGATGCGGCGGAGGAAAGTGAGTCCGTCAGTGCATATGAAACGAAGGATATTGAGGTCGAGGAGAACTCAGAGACCCCTTTGGCAACGTGATCACGGAGCAGTCCTACTACCGTACGGGCGGCGATGTGAATGTCATTGATCGATATGATAGAGAGACGTCATTATGAGCAGCTGACGGATGCACTGCGGCATGTACTGGGGTTTTAGTCCGCACGCCAGGATTTCGCGGCGGTGAGTTCCAGATCGCCAACAATCATAATGTTGTGAGCATCAACGGTGATGACCGTGTTGTCGTACTCGTTGACGGACGGCGTGTTGATAACTCCGTGAGCAATATCTTTGGGACCCTACTCCGATGCTGAGACAAAGGCAAATGTTGATATCAATCAAGTCATCAATATGAACGGGGTTGAACAGATCGAGGTCATCAAGGGTCCCGGCGCTTCGATCTATGGCTCAGATGCAACAGGCGGTGTCATCAACATTATCACGCGCAAGGGCCTCGACAAGACGGAGGGGACACTCGATATTTCGACGGGCTCGTGGCATCGTCATAACTATAAACTCAGCTATGCAGGCAGTCTCGATGAGAACCGCCTCAAATACTTTGTCGGGCTGAGCCGTGAGATGAGCGGTGATTCCAAATATAAGGGACGGTCTCAGCGGCAACACCTATACCTTTGTCAATACGGGGTATAAGGATGAGGCTGCGAATATCCGTATCGACTACGATTTCGACAAGAATCATACGCTGCGTTTTGCACATAATCACATGCAGAGTGATGCAGACTATCCGATGGCGGCACCCGACCATAAATACTTTAATCCGATGGATTGGGAGCGTATTAAGAACATATGGAGGGATAGGAACGGGGCACGAGGGGAATCTCGATTCCATGGATTCCGTACCAAAGTGGGCAATTTGGGCGGCTACGGGAGCATAGCAGCGCCTATAACAAGAACAATCACGATTTGACCTATGTGTTCCATCGCGACAGCGGGATGGAGAGCTTTGTGCGCGTCTATCAGCAGAATGAGCGCTATTGGGGATCGAACGGAGGAGGACATGCTTGAAGATACGCCTGTTCCGGAGACCCCAGAATGGTATGCATGGGCGAAGGCTCATTACAAAGGGCGAGATTTTTCGAACCGGTATGACCGTCTCGGCAATGAGGGATCCAACTGCAGCTCGGTAAAGCATTTGGGAAGCATAATGTACTGACGACATGGTCGTATGACCGTTCGGAGTTTGATCATACCTTCCTTTCCACCGGGAAAAAAATATCATCTGGAACGCAGCACGCTGACGGGCTATCTTCAGGACAAGATTTTCCTCTCAGATAAATGGGAACTGACCCCTGCCATTCGCTATGCACGCTATAACGACATCGGAGAACGAACAAAAACCGGTGTAGAATCAACGATTCGCACATCGGGCGGCACCATTTTTCACGCCGTCACTGAATACGCAGTATGCCTTTGACAAGGCGACGAGCGCATATTTTGGTTACAGCCGCGTACACCGTCCCATCAAGGTGGACGACTATACGAACAACTATGGCCCAGGCCCGCTCGAAGATGAAAAGGGCGATGTATGGACGATGGGCGTTCGTCACGCATTCAGCAAGGACACATCGCTTGCCGTTCACTACAATTATACGCATATGGCCAATGCAATTACGGAGTACAGCGTTTGGGACGATGATGAAGGAGATTTTACCGCGAAGTCCATCAATGCAAAAGAGGTAAAGAAGGCGTTCAACCTTTCTTTTCGCACCGCTTCCGTCCGCATTGGTCGTTGACACTGAATTACACCCATGCCTTTGACAAGTTCTCTGCAAAGGATGGACTCGTCTTTGACCCTGCGCTCACATGGGCGAACGGAAATGTTAACGCTGCCATCAATGACATGCGCCCTGCAAATGTCTATATGGCGGATCTTGTCTATGAGAACGGCAAACTTAATACATCGTTGACGGAACGTGGTATACGGGCTGCAATACGGCGGCATTTACGAGTGCGCGTGCCTCCTGCTCGATTTCAACATCAATCACAAGCTGCATGACGACATGACGATCTATGCATCGGTGTCGAATCTCACGAATCAATCCTATGAAACGATTGTGTCAGAGTATCATGGAAAAGGCTCTTGGCCGGAGGCGGGACGTCATTTCATGATCGGTGCGAAGTATAAGTTCTAAGAATTCCATAGAATATAATGGCAAGTTGGTTCGATAACCACTTGCCATTATGTTTGAGGTGTTATTGCAATGAAAAATCTATTTTGTTGTTGTTTGTTATGGGGGTATTATCATAGCGGCTGCAATGGTGCGAGAGCCGACTTCTGTTATGGACGAGCCGCGCAATAATTACGTTAATGATATACGACGCGAGTCAATCGAGATCCAAACCATTGATACGAATGAGGAACCACGTTCCATTTATCTTACCCAAATACCTTCCCGCGTTTTTGTATGCGATGGCGTTTTTGCTGAATACACTGATCCCTCTGGGGATTGGGGATCGGATTATTGGGGGCATCAGTCAGCAGCACGGCAAGCGGCCTTTATGAAAAATTTGAAAAAGGAGTATCCGGAGGAAATCAAAAATACCGCATATCTCTTCTCGGCTTATCAGTCGTGAAGAGCTGATTTCCTATCAGCCGGATTTTTGTTATTGGGTGAAATCTGCATTCTTCCGCACCGATTTGGCAGCATCCAATGGTGGGAGGAGCGCAGTATCCCATCCTATATTATTGCAACCTCCAATCATGTGAAAAACTCGCGACCATTGAAGATGAGTGTAAGTTCCCTAGATGATATGGGGCGGATTTTTGACGTGCAAGAGAAAAACGAACGCTGTCATACGGGATATTTACGCGGAGTTGGAGATTGACTGGACGGATGACAGGGTGAAGCAGCAGGATGTCATGGTTGTGGAGGTTGATGGGAACGAGGTCATGAACTATGATGAGGGCTGGATCGTGGGAGATATGGTACGGCGTTTGGGCGGGCGTATGCCCTTCAAAGTGAATCGGCAGGTATGGAGGAGATGATCCCTGCAGAATCCTGATGTGATATTTGCGGTATATTTCAATGAGCGACATCGTGCGCAGTCGGAGGCATTCTTTCGAAATGTGCGTTTGAACTCGCTGCGTGCGGTGCAAAACAAGCGTATCTATATGATTCCTTTCGGCTATATTTACACACCGGAATTAAGACACTTGATGGTTTGCGCGCCATCAAAAAGGGGCTGTATCCCAATTTGTAACTTGATGGACATGAGGTCTGTATAAAGAGTGTTTGCTTTCGCACAACAACTGTATCTGCCAAACATTCAGATTAAAGGAAAGTTGACATAGTAATTATGTTATGATAATCTATAGAAAAATTTTTGAAGCAAAATCACAATTGAATCATTTACCGATGAGGTGCGCGCCGCGCTTAATAGAGAAGCAGGTGAAAGTCCTGCGCTGTCCCGCAGCTGTATGCGGAGTCGCCCCCAACACGTCACTGGGAAACCGGGAAGGCGGGGAGGACGAGGAAGCAGAGCCAGAAGAACTGCCTGATTGGACCGCTGTATCATCCCTGCGAGAGACAGGAAGGCGCGATGAGACTTTATTTCGTATGCCTTTTTGCCGGGAGAGCAAGAAGGCTTTTTGCTTTTGGCGACTGAGACGATCAGGCGGTTCTCACCGGATTTGCTGATGGCATTACTGGAAACGGAATGTGGATGTATGAATTCGGACATTGTTTCACAAATGTATAGCCGTACTTGTGATCCATGTATAATAAGGGAGACCGATTGAATGAAGAAGAAAAACTGAAGAAGTCTGCTGTGTTAGGCATCTTACTGTCAACTGTTACGTACGGGGGTTGACGTTCATGCGCAGGAGATGAATGCAGCTGAACCCGCCGAAGAAAACAGCTGCAGATGCAATCTATACAAACCAAAGACATCGAAGTCATTGAGGCTTTAAAAGATCCGTTTGGCAATATTATAACAGGGCAGTCCTACTACCGTACGGGCGGCGACGTGAACGTCATTGATCGGGAGACGCTGAAAAGCGTCATTTCAACCAGCTCAGCGATGCGCTGAAAACAGTCCCAGGCGTGCTCGTGCGCAAGCCCGGTTACCGCGGTGGTGAGATGGGATCGAAGACACGCACAGCATTCTGAGCATCAATGGTGACGAGCGTGTTGTTGTGCTCGTGGACGGACGTCGCGTGGACAATTCGGCAGCGAATGTAATGAGTGCCTACTCGGAAGATGGGACGAAGGCGATGCTCGACATCAACCAGATCATCAATATGAATGGTGTCGAGCAGATCGAGGTCATCAGGGCCAGGCGCATCCGTCTACGGCTCTGGATGCGACGGGCGGTGTTATCAATCATCATCACGCGCAAGGGTGAAGGAGAAGCAAGGAACGCTCGATGTATCGGCAGGCTCATGGAACCGCTATAACTATAAGTTTAGTTATTCCGGGAGTCTCGACGCGAATCGACTCGCACTTTGTCTCACTCAGCCGCGATGAGCGGGGATGGGAAATACAAGGATGGTCTGACCGGGAATAATTATCGTTGGCTGCACAGCGGTTACAAGGATCAGGCTGCCAATATTCGTGTCGACTATAACTTTGATAAGAATCACACTCGTACTTCGCCCATAATCATGTGCAGGGCGATGATGACTACCCTCATACAGCGCCAGATTACAGATACATCAACCCGACAGATTGGTATCGTATCCTTACGGATTGGTATAATCATCGCAAAAAGAGGAGAAAAGGACAATCCGGGATTCCGCAATCTGCGCTATGGATGGGGACCGACAGGTGGGTACAATGCGTACAACAAGAACAACAATGATTTGACGTATGTGTTCCATCGCGATAATGGCATGGAGAGCTTTATCCATGTCTATAATCAGAATGAGCGCTATTGGGGAACATCTGGTGCGGGAGATGTGGATGATCCCAATATTGTACCGAATACGCCTGCATGGATGATGGGTACGCCAGAACTATGTCGGGCGCAATGAAAAGTATTGGTTCTTCCGTATGGAGAACTACGGTATGCAGCTTCAGCTGGCAAGGCATGCAACAGGCACAACCTGCTGACGACATGGACGTATGACCGGTCGAAGTTTGAGAATCATAAGCTTCGCAGGCGTACCGTGTCACGCATGGAACGCTCATCCATCAACGGTTATCTGCAGGACAAGATTTTTGTTTCGGATAAATTCGAGATTACGCCATCGCTCCGTTATGCGCGTTATACAGATACCACTGAGAACGATGGAAGAGGAGGGAGTGAGACGCACGGTCAGACACGCGGTGTATTCACGCCGTCCTCACATGCAGTATGCCTTTGAGAAAGGGACGAGTGCCTATCTCGGCTATACGCGCGTGCATCGCCCCTGCGTCCCAATGACTATACGACGGTCTATGAAGATCCCCATGGGGACGAGCTGCGTGCCAATCTGAAAGATGAGCGCGGGGATGTCTGGACGATGGGGCTGCGCCATGACTTCTCGAAGAAGACCTCTGCCTCTGTCCACTATGACTACACGTGGATGAGCAATGCAGTCGTCGGCTATAACGTGCTCGATCCGAATGATCCTAGAAATTCGTTCTATCGTCCCGTTAATGCACGCGAGCTGAAGAAGTCCTTCAACCTGACGCTGCAGCATCGGTTTGATAAGCATCTTACGATCAGTGCGGATTACTTCCATACGTATGATCGTTATTCGGCAAAGGATGGAATGACGATTTGACCCCTGACCTGAGCTTGGAAGATGGCAAATGTCAACACGGCTATCAATGAGCTGCGTCCGACGAATATCTACAAGTTCGATATTTCCTATGACAACAGGAAACTCAATGCCTCTCTGTCCGGAACGTGGTATACGGGGATGAATACGATGGTGTTCAGTTCGAACCGTAAAATGATCATGGATTTTAACATCAACTACAAGCTGCATAAGGACATGACGATCTATGCATCGATCGAAAATCTGACGAATACGGCATATGAGACGGTGGGATCGGATTACTACGGGATTGCTGCCTTCCCAGAACTCGGGCGTGGGTTTATGATCGGCGCGAAGTATACGTTCTGATTCATTTGAACTGTAAGAATGGCAAGACAGCCTTTTTGGCTGCTTGCCATTTTGAGGTGTTGATTTTATGAAGAAGATCGTATGCGTCCTCCTATTCTCCGTATCTTTCTTGTTGTTTCCTTTTTCTTCCTGTGAATGACGGACACAGGTTGCATCGCTCTCGGAGGAATCTCCAGAGACGATTTCGCCACATTATCCCCTTGTGATTGATACCTACGATGCGAACGGCACTCCCGTGCAGACGACGTTTCAGCGTGCGCCGCAGCGGATCATTGTGGACGAGGTGAATGCGCTGGAAACCTTACTGATCCTCGGGCAGGGGGAGCGTATCGTTGGTGCCGCGCTGAGTACCTCCGGGGTTTCATACGCACGTCTGCGGCGTGAGTATCCGGAGGAGTTTGCTAAGGTAGAGCCTGTGATTCAAAAACTCCATCGGACGGGAGCAGGCGGTCGCTCTGCAGCCGGACTTTATCCTCGCGTGGAAAGCGTCGTTCACCGCGCTGGTATGGGAATACAGCGTGGTGGCAGGAACGTGGTGTGAACACCTATGTGATTGCAACGGCGAACCACGTGTTGAATGATGCGACCGTTGAGGATGAGTGCAGATTCATTGACGACATGGGACGAATCTTCGATCGGAAGGCGCAGACGGATGCCCTGCTGCGGGATATTCGCGCGGAGCTGCACGTAGATGAGGCGACGATGCGCGGGAGGAACAGCAGACTGTTCTGGTCGTCGAGGTGGGGGAGGAGATATCCTCAACTATGATGAGGGCTGGGTGGTCGGCGATATGGTGCGCCGTCTCGGCGGACGCATTCCGCTGACGAGCAGAGTACATCGGCGAGGGAAGAATTGATCTCCTGTGATCCGGATGTCATTTTTGTTACGTATAACGATGCATACGGAAAACAGTTTGCAGAGAACTTTTTCGGGCAGTGCGCTTTAACTCACTGCGTGCCGTGCAAAACAATCGTATTCATTTTGTTCCCGTGGAGTATGTTTATACGCCCGCCTTCAAATTGCTTGAAGGATTCGTCTCGATTCGGCGAGGACTGTATCCAGACGAATGATAGGCCTTTGTACGACGAAAAAAAGCTGCCATTTGATAGGCAGCTTTTTCATATGCTAAAATATTATTTTTCGTCGCGCCCTTCTTTCGCTCGTGTGGTTCTTCTTCTGATTTTGTTGGTATGGCTTCTTTTCGCAGCCCAAGCCAGAGGAAGACCGCAAGTGCAGTCAGTCCGAAAGCCGAGGCTGGTCATCCTGGGCACTCGTGAAGAGCCCCTAAATATTTCTCCGTGTAGTCGCCGCGCAGGTACTCGAGTGCGAAGCGTACGAGGCTGTACAGCATGACGTAGAGGGCAAAACACTGTCCGCGTGCATGTCCGCGTGCGCGAAAGATGAGCAGGAGGGCAAAGATGACGATGTCAAGCTGCCCCTCCCAGACCTCTGCTGGCCAGAGCGGCTGTGCCGTAGGTGTGGTGGGCAAGTGTCGTGTCCGGGTAGAGGATGCCGAAGCTGCTGCCCGTCGGTGCGCCGAAGGCATCCCCGTTGAGGAGGTTCGCGCACCGGCCGAGCGCCTGTCCGAGTACAATCGCAGGTGCGGTGACATCCATGAAGTGAATGGTGTCGAGTTTGTGTTTGCGGCAGTAAAGGATGCCGGCGAGCACACCGAGAAAGACACCGCCCTGGATCGCCATGCCGCCCTGCCAGACGTTCAGAATCTCGGTCAGGTGGTGCTGATAGTAGTCCCAGTCAAAGAAGAACACATCCCAGAGCCGCGCGCCGAGGAGTCCGGCGATGCCGCAGTAGATGCCGAGATCGGGGACGTGCTTCTCGTAGCCGCGTCCGTCCGCCTTTGCGAGAAAGTAGCCGACACCCGTCGCGAGCAGGATGGAGAGTGATATGACGACACCATAGGAGCGGATGGGAAGTCGCCGATGTAGAAGAGGTACTGATGCAAGAGATGCCGCCTCTCTACTGTGCTTCAAAGAGCGGCAGGGCTTCAAGGAAGATGATGTCCGTACGCTTTGCCGCATCGCCCTCAGCGAGCACCGCCGCCCTGCCCGATGACGTGCGCACCTGCCTTTTCGGCGAGGCTGCCGCGCCGTCATGGAGCCGCCCGTGCTGATGACATCGTCGAGGAGGAGGACTTTACGTCCCTCGATACGTTCAATGTCTGTATTCATGAGGTAGAGACGCTGCTTGCCCATCGTGGTGATCGACTCGTCCTCGACCCAGATCGGATCTTCCATGTATGCCTTGACGGACTTACGCGCTGTGATGTAGTAGGGCATGCCAAGCTGGCGTGAAAGCTCCGCCGCGAGGGGATTCCCTTTGTCTCGGCGGTCATGATAATCTCAGTATCTGCAGGAATCTTCTTTGCGAGTTGCGCGCACAGTTTTTCACATAGCTCGACATCGCCGAGCATGATGAAGCCAGCAATCGCGAGATTCTCGTTGAGGTTGAGGATGGAGAGCCTGCGCTCGCACCCAGCAACGGTGAGGTCATAATATCGTTTTGCCATGATACTTTCCTTAGAGTCCTTTCTCTGTGAGGACCAGTTCGAGCGCATTCAGTACATCGTTGATATTGTCCTCGGTGATGATGAGCGGCGGCTGGAATGCCGCGACATTGCGCCCGATGCCGTTCTTGCCGACGATAAAGCCGCGATCCTTCAGCTCCTCAAGCACAAGGTCGAGCTCGACGGCGGCGGGGGATTTGTCTGCGTGGACAAACTCGGCGCCGACCATCAGGCCGAGACCGCGAACATCGCCGATGATGGGATGGCGTTTCGGATTTCCCTAAGTCCCTGCACGCAGCTGAGCTCCGCGCCGTTCGGCATTTCCCATGAGATCGTGCTCCTCGATATAGCGGATGACATGAAGTCCCGCCGTTGTGGAGACGGGGTTGCCGCCGAGCGTCGACGCGCCGGGCTTCGTGTAGGTATCTGCAACCTCGGGGGTTGCGATGAATGCACTGATGGGCGCGCCGTTGCCGAGCGCCTTTGCCATCGTCATAATGTCGGGAGCAACGCCGAAATGCTCGATGGCGAACATCTTGCCCGTGCGCGCAAAGCCCGTCTGTACCTCATCTGCGATGAAGAGCACGCCGTAGTGGTCGAGGATCTCCTTGACACGCTTGAAGTAGTTCTTCGGCGGGACGATGATGCCCGCGTTGCCCTGAATGCTCTCGGCGATAAATGCAGCAGGCCGCCCAGAGGTGGTACTCTTGATCGTTTCCTCGAGCTCATAGGTGCAGTCGATGCCGCACTCCTCGGGTGTATGCTGATGCGGGCAGCGGTAGCAGTAGGGGTTCTTGACAAAGTGGATGCCGCCGACGGATTCGGATCGGTGCGCCACATGGAGATGCCCGTGAGGCTCATCGTGAGCTTCGTTCGCCCGTGCAGTCCTCCGCGCAGAGCGATGAACTCGCTGCTGCCCGTGGCAATCTCGGCGAGGAGCGCCGCGCCCTCGTTCGCCTCCGTGCCCGTGGAGCAGAAGAAGCTCTTTTGGAGATTTCCCGGGGTGATGCTCGCAAGCTGCTCGGCGAGGTTGACGAAGTTTTCCGTGAGGTAGATGTTGCAGACGTGTTGGAGCGTGTTCAGCTGCTCCGTGACGGCGGCATTGATCGCGGGATTGCAGTGTCCGCAGTTGATGACGGAGACGCCTGCGAAGCAGTCGAGATACTTTCTGCCCTCACTGTCGTAGAGATACTGCATCTCGCCGCGGACGATCTGGCGCGGATCGTTGCAGAAATGCCCAAGGCAGGGGCATAATGTATTTCTTCTTTTCGAGGATGGCGGCGGCGCCGATGTATCTGTTCTCGTTCGTGGAAGCTATGTCCATGGAATATGCTTTCTATCGTGCTCAAATGGAATTTCGGCTTTGGCGGAAACGGAATGTTCCAATGCCAAGGGGCGCGGCGAGATCTCTGTGAGGCGGTCAAAATCTGCTGCACGATATCCGTCGCCGCCCGCCGCGAGGCGATCGAGCGCGGCGCGGTGATGCGGACAATCTCAGACGTCTCCTCTGCCGTATAGTCCTGCGCCTCAATGCGGTAGGAGCCGAGGCCGTTGAATTTCTCAAGGTAGGGATAGAGGCACAGATCCTTCGCAAAGTAGATGTGGTTGCGCCCGTACTGATCGATGCGGATGGAGTGTACGCCGCCAGCCTCGTCGCGGAACGCATAGTGCGTGTCCATCAGTTCCGGCGCAGCAAGATCGCTGTAGTTTGACAGCGACATCGCCGGGAAATTATAGTCACAGATCATGGACTCGTACGCCCCTGTGTATGACTGCCCTCGATCGGGAGCACTGCGTTCTCGACGATCTCGCGCAGCTGACGGAAGGACAGCTCATAGGAGGCAGCAGCCATCGTGAGACCGTTCTCTTTGAGGAAGGTAACGGCGAGATGGTTGAAGATGTTGAAGGAGTGATCCGCCTGCACGGGCAGCTTTGTCAGCGTTCGTGCGAGTTTCAGCGTGCCGAGGTTGCCAAACCATGATGCCATCCACAGGCATCGCGTGCAGCGCGGTGAAGAACTGCTCAGTTCGCCGCACTCGCGCCGCATGGTCGTGCGTGACGTGTTGACGACCACGCGTGTGCGACCCTGCCGCATAGCGTGCAATATCCTCATAGTCCGTAAGTTTCCAGGGGCGGTTGGGGCGGAATGCCTCGCCGCCGACATAGATTGTGTCTGCTCCGGCATCCACTGCAGCACGTGCAGCATAGACGGTTCCAACGCGTACGCTCAGATGACGGCTCGAGGGAATTTTCCTTTTCGATGGGCGTTCTCGCGCAGAACTTCGTCTGCAAAGCCCGCCTCCTCGATCGCCTGACTGAAGAAGCGCGGTTCACGTCCCCGTCATCCCAATATCGATGGCAGATGGCTGACCGAATGCGAACGTCGTCGTATAGTCGCGCACGCGGTTGTCGTAGAGCGTGCGCCAACCCTCCTCGTCCGTTGTGTAAACCGTTTGGACTCAGCGATAGGAATCGATCGCCTTGCGATATGTGGAGACAAGGCGGCTGATGAACTCCGGCGAGCGCATACGTCCCTCGATCTTGAACGAGTATACGCCAGCCTGTATGAGCGCAGGGATCGAGCGGTACATGCACATATCCTTCAGTGCGAGCTTATATGGCCCCGGACTGTCCCTCATCGAGTACCTCACCCGTTTTCTCGTCGATCGCGGAGAACGGCCAGCGGCAGATCTTCATACAGCGCCCGCGGTTGCCGCTCTGACCGAAGAGAACGCCCGAGTGGATACATTGTCCGCCTCGGAGATGCACATGTCGCCGTGCATGAAGTACTCGACCTCAATGCCCGTACGTGCGCGGAAGAGCGCCAGCTCTGAGAGCGTCATCTCTCGCCGACGACAATGCGCGTAATGCCGTACTCTTTTGAGCTTTTCGATCGCATGCTCGTTGTGCGTATTCATCATGACGGACGTATGCAGGGGGACAGTAATGCCCATCTCGTGGACCAGTTCCAGCACAGCAAAAGTCCTGTACGAGAATCGCATCGGGGCGAATCTCCTCGAGATAGGCGAGGTATTCGCGCAGCGCCGGAAGTTCCTCATTGCTGATGAGGTTGTTGAGCGTAATGTAGAGCTCAACATTGTGGGCATGCGCGTAGTTTACCGCAGCCTTTAGCCGCTCGTCATCGAAGTTAAAATCACCCCTCATGCAGGCGCATATTAAAATGTTTGCCGCCGAGATAGACAGCATCCGCACCGGCCGCAATGCCCGCAGTCATGGCATCCCATGTGCCGCCGGGGCAAGCAGTTCGACGGATTTTCGGTGTAACAGCATCGTGAAAATAACTCTTTTGGATGGAGAATTTGTTGCTTCAGCCAATGAGGCATTCTCCTTTATCGCCTATGATTATAGCAGGAAAAACATTTCTTTCAAATGATGTCATAAGTTGGCATTTTTACTCAATCAACTATTGTTTATGATTATCTATTCTTTTTATATATTTGTTTTCTGATAAGGAGGTCTGTGTACAGCATAGTTACGAGGAATTTAAGACGGCAATTGAGGCGTATATTGTCTGCTGCAACGAGCACCGTGTCAAAAAGGATCTTGATTGGCCCAGTGCTGCCTCAGTATTGTCGCGAATCTCTCGCCGCATAGCAAAAAGCGCAGAAAATTGCTTTCCTACGCTTTCAGGTCAAGCTATTTGGGGTCACTACAGCATGATGGGTAAGGCTTGGAGGATATTATGGAACCACTGATAAATTCAGCCGCGCCATCTTGACGCATCTTTTTGCCCGCACTGTGCCCCTAGAATCCTCCAGATAGCTCTTGCCATGCGTCCGGTTCGTCTCCTTGTTCGGACGAAAAAAATCTACGCCAATCTGACGGACTTCATTTTATCGGCAATTCCCTTATATATCCCAATGCAGCTGTTCGGGATTTGGCGTGGCGCGGTCGATCTCGCGCAGGATCCACGGCGCATTTTCGTGCGTCGCGGCAAAGGCGTCCGCAAGCCCCTGCTCGTACGCGGGCGGGATCTCCATCGCGTGCAGTGCCATGTGCATATAGTCCTTTGCGATAAGGACGACACCGCGCTCTGCGGCGAGGTGCGCCTCGAAGCGGTAGCCGTAGTAGAGATACGAGTTGTGCGGAACGGCGTCCTCGAGTCCGTCAAACGCGGCGATGCGCTCGTCCGCCTCCGCCTCTGCTTCCTCAGTCATGCGCAGCTTGTGCATGAGGTTCCAGCGATCTGCCCACAGCTCACCGCGCAGGATGTACTTGTAGAGAAAAATCCGTGGACTCGGCGCACTCAATTGCGAGGTTGATGTGTTCGAGCGCCGCTTCCTGCGTTTCCTTTTCCGTCGCTTCAAGGGCGCTCAGTCCCCTGCATGGCGTAGACTTTTTCCTCCACATCCTGTGCGAGTTCCTCGTTCGGCTCTGCATCCACGACGCCTGAAAGAGTTCGAGCGCCTCTGCGCGGTATTCCGTGCGTCTGAGCGAGAAAGTGGGCAAGGCGTGCGCGTGCGTGCCAGTCGTCCACGCCGCCTGCAAAGAGATCGTGGGGCGGGGCAGCACTGCCGAGGCTGTCCAGAACAATGTGGATCAGCTCGTGAAATCGTTCCTGTGTCATAGTTCTATCACCCTGCTTCATACGGTCTAGGAGGGAGGTCGTGCGTGATGACAATGAGTGTTCCGCCGCGCGCATCAAGCGTTTCCAGAACAGCAGCAATCAATTGTTCTCCGCGTGTGGCATCCAGTCCTGCGGTCGGCTCGTCGAGCAGGAGGAGGTCTGCTTCGGCGGCAAGTGCAAGTGCAGTGAGCAGACGGCTGCGCTGTCCTCCCGAGAGCCGTGCGGCATTTGCACCGAGCGGCTCGTCGAGTCCTGCGGGGAGCGCCCGCACGACATCGGCAAGCTGTGCCGTCTCAAGTGCCTGCCAGATATGTGCCTCATCCATATTCTCATGCAGGCGCAGAAAGTTATCACGCGTGGAGGTACTGAAGAGCCAGCTCCCCTGCAGGAGGCGCCGAAGAGGGCACGCGTGCCGTCGGGCGACAGCTGGTATGCGGCACCCCGTTATAGGACAGCGTGCCGCCATCAGGCTCCCAGAGGCGCAGCAGGAGGCTTGCGAGCGTGGTCTTGCCCGCGCCGCTCTCGCCGATGATCGCCGTATGTTCGCCGCGATGGATGCGGAATGAGAGATCATGCAGGATGGAGACGTCGGCGTGGTAGCCGAAGGAGAGGTGATATGCCCTCGATGAGCGGAGCCTGTTCCTCCGCGCTGTACTCTGTGTCTGTGTGCGCGGGGTCCGGTGCGGCACAGGGGCTGACGGCAGGATCTCTCGCTGCCTGCACTGCCTCCACCGTGCCGAGACTCGCTGCAGGCAGAGGGCGGTACTCGCTGAGCACAGCTTCGAGGACGAGCACCCAGACGGCATACTGAACGCCGGAGAGCACACCGTCTGCAGCGTACGGCGTCAGGAGCGCAATCAGGGCGATCCAGACCGCGACGCGCAGCACGTCGAGCAGGGTGAAGAGGCGCTCGCGCTTCGTGCGCTTGTGACTCTGCTTCTGTTGAAAAATCCTCTGCTGCTGTGTCAAGCTGTCCCTGTGCCCGTGTGAGCGTACCCGCCGCCGCAAGCTCCGCACGCCCGTCGAGGAGATCGAGCAGAACCTCGCGATAGGCCGTGCTCTCTGTCCGCAGATCCGTCTCGCGCAGGAGGTGGGGGAGGACGAGGTGGAGCAGATAGAGCGCGATGATGAGCGGCACGCCCCACGGGCAGAGCGACGCGAGTGCCGCACAGGTCACAGCGGTGAGAATGCCGGCAATCAGCGGCTGCGGAACGGTGCGCAGGTAAAAGTTGCGCAGGGTCTCACAGCCCGTCAGGAGATCGTGCAGAAATTCGCCCTCGCGCGCGTTGCCCGCACGCAATGGAATCGCTGCGGCAGAGCGAGCGATAGGTTGCCCTGCTGCAGGTCCTCATAGCACGCGAATGCAAGCCGATGGGAGAGCAGGCGGTCGAGATAGCGAAAGACGGCACGCCCGATACCGCACGCGCGCACCAGTGTGATCGCAAGGGCAAGTGCGGAGAGCGGCGGCTGCAGTGCCGCGCTTGCAATGATCCATGCTGCCGTGCCGATGAGTGCAATGCCCGAGGCGGCGGCGAGCACACCGGCGAGCAGTGCAGGGCAGCGCCTTTGTCGGTGCTGCAATAGCAAGCAGTCGAAAGAGTGTTCCTGTCATCCGTGCGCACCTCCCAAGGTAATGACGTGATCCGCCCATGCGATGAGGGCGGGGCGGTGGGATGTCAGAATCAGCGTGCGATGATGGGCAAAGCGCGTCAGTGCCGCAATAACCCTCTGCCTCCGTTTCTCCGTCCAGTCCCGCTGTGATCTCGTCGAGAAGCACAATGGGGCGGTTTTGAAAGAAGGCGCGTGCAAGCCCGAGGCGATGGCGTTCTCCGCAGAGAGCGGATGCCCGCCCTGCGCCGAGCGGGGTGCGGAGTCCATCGGGCAGGGCGCGCAGGAAATCGCCGAGTGCGGCCGCCTCAAGTGCTTCCGCAACGGCATCGCCCGTGGCATCCGCAAGCCAGAGACTGACGTTACACGGCAAGTGATGCCGTAAAGATATGCGGCTCCTGCGGCACGTATGTGATGAGGTTTTGTTTTGTTTCCTCCGAGAGCTGTGCGAGGTCAAATACATTGGCACTCCCAGCTCCGTCCGCGAGCAGAATGCTTCCCTCGGTCGGTGCAGTCTCGCCCCGCGAGCAGGGAGGAGCAGCGTGGATTTTCCGACGCCGCTCGCGCCTGCAAGTACGGTGGATTTGCCCTGCGGGGAAACGAGAAATTCAGCCCCGTGAGCACAGCCTCTTCGGTCAGCGGATAGCGATAGGAGAGGTTTTTCGTATGCAGTGCCGGCGGCGAAAGGATCTGACTGCGTGCGCCGTCTGAGGGGGAGGGAGATCCAGATAGGGGGTGAGCGCCGCCTCTGCCGTCTTTGCATCCATCGCCGCGTGGAACGCGATGCCGCCCTCACGCAGCGGCTGATAGAAGAGCGGAGCGAGAATGAGCACAAAGAACGCCGTCTGGAAGGTCATCATGCCGTCCAGAAGCCGCAGGCCGATGGAGACGGCGATGAGCGCAATCGACAGCGTCGTGATAAGCTCGAGCGCGAACGCTGAGACAAAGGCAAGACGCAGGACAGAGAGGGATGCCTCGGCAAAGGAGTGACTCATCTGTGCGAGATGTGCTCCCTCGGCGTCAATGCGGCGAAAGATCTTGAGCGTCATCGCCGCGCGCACGAGTTCGCCGAACCCATCCGTGAGGGACTGCATCTTGTCCCACTGCCGTTCGCTCGCACGGCGTGTCGCCTTGCCGATCAGAAAAGAGCAGGAAGGGAGCAATCGGAAGAGTCGCAAGGAAGAGCAGCGCTGAGAGTGGGTCTGCAAACTGCCGTGACAACGAGAATCAGCGGGATGAGAACCGCGCCTGCTATCATCGTGGGCAGCACCGTATGGAAGAACGGATCGAGTGCATCGACGCGCTCTAGCGTGAGTGTCAGCGCACCGGAGGAATTGCGGCCGTGCAGGAGCATTGCTTCGTGCAGCGCTGTGCGTGCGGAAAGGCGAACGCGATGGGAGAGCTGCGCCTCGATGCGTCCCTTGGGGAGGCGCAGCAGTGCCATAGAGAGGACGCACAAAAACAGCATCAGAAGATCTGATGCTGTTTCGGTAGGTCCGCCGTGCTCCATGAATACTGCATTCACGATGACGGCAGTTTCCCATGCCGCCGCGATGACGAGCCCCCGTGGAGGAGTTCGATCACCGCGCGTATGAGGAGGCTGCTGCGTTCGGTGTGCAGCACAGAGCGTAGAATGGACTTCTTTTTCATTGTGATTAGTATGCCTGATGCCCCGCATCGTTTGGAGAGATGCGTTTGCGGAAGATGTAGTACGTCCAGATCTGATAGCCGAGGATAATCGGAACGAGGATGACCGCTGCGACTGTCATGATGGAGAGTGTGTACTCCGTCGAGGACGCATTGTAGATCGTGAGGCTCCAGCCCGCATTCAGGCTTGAGACCATGAGGCGCGGGAAGAGCCCCGCGAAGAAGCCGACCGTCGTGCCCGCGATGGCAAGACCGCCAAGGATGAACGCTGGTTTATGTGCCTTGGCATAGAGCGCACCGATGGCGGCGACAAATGCCGCAGCGGAGAGGACAAGTGCGCCGGCTGCAAGCGGGCTGCTGAGAGGTCGGTATTCGTGTACGTGAGTACCATGCAGAGTACGTAGAGAAGCGCTGCAGCGACGCCGAATTTCAGCCCATAGCTGCGTGCACGCTCCAACAGATAGCGATCTGTGAGGCGCAGGTTCAGGAATGTCGCGCCGTGGAATGCAAAGACTGCGAAGAATGTCACGCCGCCGACCACCGTGTACGGGGTCAGGAGATCGAAAAAAAGCCGCCTCGATAGACCATGTTCGAGCCAATGGGCAGACCCGCGATGAGGTTCGTGACGACTACGCCCCAGAGGAACGCGGGGACGATGCTGCCGAACGCAATCGCACGCGACCATGTGCGCTGCCATTTTTCATCCGTGCGCTGATGGCGGAACTCGAACGCGACCGCACGCAGGATGAGCGCGACAAGCATGAGAAAGAGCGCGATATAGAACGTGCTGAAGAGCGTGGCGTAGACATGCGGGAACGCCGCGAACATCGCGCCGCCCGCCGTAATCATCCAGACCTCGTTGCCGTCCCAGACAGGGGCCGATGGAGCGAACGATCTGAGAGCGGTCGCTCTCCTTGTCCGAGAGGAGTGTGAGCAGTGTGCCGACACCGTAGTCGAATCCCTCGAGGAAGAAGAATCCCGTGAAGAGAACGACGATGAGCACAAACCAGAGAATATTGTAGTCCATGCTTACTTCCTCCTTCGATGGCAGGTGTGATCTGCGTGCGGCGGATGAAGCGGAAGGCGATGTAGAGCGCCGTGATGATGAGCAGCAGATAGAGCACGGTAAAAGCCGATCATCGTGAACATAATCTCTGCCGAGGTAAGGTTCGGCGACACACCGTCAACGGTTTTTTTGCAGTCCCATGACGAGCCATGGCTGACGGCCCATCTCCGCGACGATCCAGCCGCAGGAGTTCGCGATAAAGGGCACGATGACGAGCCACGGGAGCGCGTAAAGCAGCTTCTTTGCCGAGAATAGCTTTGTCCTTTTTTGCCAGATAGAATACGACAAGTGAGACGAGTACCATGAAGAATCCGGCGCCGACCATCGCACGGAAGGAGTAGAAGAGCATCGTTACGTGCGGACGGTAGTCGCCCGGGCCGAACTTCTCGACGGCCTCCTTCTGAAGGTCATTGATGCCGCGCACCTCGCCCTTGATGTTGTCATGCACCATGATGGTGAACATATAGGGATCGTGATCTCGAAGTCGTTGTGCCCCTTCTCCATGTTCGGATAGGCGAGTACGGCAAACGGCGCGGGATCCTCCGTCTCCCAGAGCGCCTCCATCGCCGCGAGCTTCATCGGGCTGGCCTGAGCGAGGTACTGCGTGTGTAAATGTCCGCTCATGATGACACCGACGACACCGACGATGGTGTAGATCGCACCCGCCTTGATCGCCTGTGTGAAGGCGTAACGCGACTCCCTCATCGTGGAGCAGCTTCCATGCCGAGACCGCCATGATGACGAAGCCTGCCGTTGTGATGCCCGCGAAGAGCGTGTGCGACTGTTCGCCGAGGATGTAGTGGTTCGTGATGAGTTCAAAGAAGTTTGCCATCTCCGCGCGTCCGTTGGCGATCGTGTAGCCGACGGGGTGCTGCATGAATGAGTTGGCGACGAGAATCCAGAATGCCGACAGGTTGCCGCCGATCGCGACGAGCCAGATACACGCGCAGTGTGCCTTTTTCGGACAGCTTGTCCCAGCCGAACATCCAGATCCCGAGGAACGTCGACTCGAGGAAGAACGCCGTCAGCGCCTCAGAGTGCGAGCGGTGCGCCGAAGATGTCGCCCATGAAGCGCGAATACTCCGACCAGTTCATGCCGAACTGGAACTCCTGCACCAGACCGGTAGCGACACCCATCGCGAAAGTTGATGAGAAAAGAGCGTGCCAAAGAAATGCAGCAGCTTCCGGCAGGTCTTCTTCCATTCCGGCTTCTTCGTCCGTACGTAGCACGTCTCGAGCAGGGCGACAAAGATCGCCATGCCGAGGGTGACGGGGACGAAGAGAAAGTGATAGATAGTGGTGATTGCGAACTGCCATCGTGACAGTAGCACTTCTTCCATTTCCAAACCCCTCCTAAAAATAAAATAGCCATGATAATAACAGCACCGTCTTCTGTCGCTTCAATCGTGACAAAAGACCTCGATTCGTGAATTATATCACAGGTCAAAATGAAATACAAGTTAGATGGATATTTTTCAACTGATTAGGAATAAATATCTGTTATCCCTCATTTTCGAAGGGCATTCACAATAAGCAAAAATGAAGAGGAAAATAAGCGTGCCGCCGACGAAAGGATAGGACAGCAAGGCGCCGTCGAAGAAGGTCAGTACCCCTGCAGCCGACGGCGTAAAGAGGAGGACGAAGATGATGCTGAGCCAGAGATTTTGTCGGGCACGGGCGCGTGACCCATTGATCGTATCCCAGAGCGTGACAAGGCTTGGAATTCCCCTGTGAATCAAGCATGATGTCGGGGAGTGAAGTTCGTCGAGCGCCCCTGATTGCGCAGTGCCCTGTGCCTCGAAGTAGGCGGCATCCTCGGGGGCCATCAGCGGTTCGATCTCCTGCGGCACATCCTCTCCGTCCGGCCCGCGCAGGAGTTCCTCGTGCAGAGGATCGTGCCGTATCTCGTTCGCTTCGATTGCGGGCGGCCTGTCGAGTGAGGAGGGCAGCCAATGCTGATGTCTGCCGCGCGCATTGCTGCCTGATCCGCCATCGGGTCGCCGACCATCGCGACGACGGAGCCGCGTGACTGCAGAAGGCGGATTTCACGAGCCTTGTCTGCGCTCGTAAGATCGGAGCGCACCTCACTGATTCTCAGCTCCTTGCTCGTTGCGTTTGCAAGGCGTTTTGTCTCTCCCGTAAGAAGAATGAGGGAAAGTCCGCGTTCCTTGAGCTGCTGCAGGGCACGCCGCACCTCGGCGCGTATATCGTCACGGACGGCGATGATGCCGCGCGCGTACTTGCTCGAGCTGACGAAGAGCGGTGTCTGCCCGCTCGTTGCGAGCTGGTCGGCGCGCGTGAGGAGCGCGGCGCTGATCTCGATATTCTCCTCCTGCAGCCACTCCTTTTTTCCGACGCGTACGGGTGTACGTGCGATCAGCGCCTCGACGCCGAAGCTTTCTGTCTCGTGCGCGGCAGAGTGACGCTGGAGATGCAGACCACGCTGGACAGCCGTGTCATAGAGCGCGTGGGCGTAGGGATGTGTTGCCTCACGCTCGGCGCTGGCAGCGAGCGCGAGGAGTGAGCCCCTGCGTCATGCCCCTCGGGCACGAGCGCGGAGATGAAGACATTGCCCTCTGTGAGCGTACCATTGCGGTTGAATGCAATGGTATCGACGTGCATCAGTTCGGTCAGCGCTCCATGCGGCTGCACGCAATACCGGAGCTGCGCAGGCTGCGCTTGATCCGCAAAGCAAGCACAACGCGTGATAGGATAAAGGGCAGCGGTGAGGCGGCAAGAAAGACACCGAGGAAAATTTCAGATGCCGTTTCGACGGAGACCCCATCTGTTATATACCAGTATCCCTGCAGCACCGACCGCAAGGACAACGCTTGCGATGAAGTGGAAAAATGTCGAAAAAATTTCTTCAAGGACGTTCAGCTCCTGTCCTGTTACTTTTTACAGAGGCATTATAACATAGGCAAAGGGCTGTGACAAATCCATTGCATATACTTGCCCCTTGCGATGAGAAGGTGATAATATGGAAGAAAATGGGTCATGATATAGATGCAGAACCCCTCTCTTCCTGCAGAGAGGGATTTTTCATTTGCATGACATTCTCATCTGTGATATAATACAATTGTGATCGACTATATTACATTTTGGAGATTGAAACATGGAACTATTTCAGGCAGTTCTTTCAATTTTTGCAGAGCGCAGTACATTTTTCGTGCAGCTTATAATCGAGCATCTTTGGATTTCGGGCGCAGCAATCGGTATCGCAATCGTACTCGGCGGGGCGGCAGGCGTGCTGATCCACAAATATGAACGGGCAGCAGCGCCAACGCTCGGGACAGTGAACTTCCTCTATACGATCCCGTCGATCTCGATGCTCGGCTTCCTCATCCCGTTCTTCGGCATCGGCAACCGCTCGGCAATCATCGCCCTCACGATCTACGCGCTGTTGCCAATGGTGCGTGCGACACATACGGGGCTTTCGCAGATACAGCCCCTCTCGTGGAGGCGGCAATCGGCATGGGCGGCTCTCCGCTGCATGCGCTGATCCGTGTCCAGATTCCGCTTGCGATGCCCGTCATCATGAGCGGTATCCGCAATATGGCGACGATGACGATCGCACTTACAGGCATTGCATCCTTTATTGGTGCAGGCGGGCTCGGTGTTGCAATCTATCGCGGCATCACGACGAACAACCCCGCGCTTACGATTGCGGGAAGCCTGTTGATTGCAATCCTTGCGCTTGTGGGAGACGGCGCACTCGGATGGGTGGAGGCGTGGCTGAAGCGCCCCGTACGCGTCAGCGGAACACCCCGCGCTGCCTATGCCCGGTGCAGCGGCTGCCCTGATCATTGCCGTGAGTGGGGTTACCTACGGATTCTTTGGCAGGGCAGACATCGTTCACATCGCTACAAAGCCGATGACGGAGCAGCTTATTATGGGCGAGATGTTTAAAAATGGTTATCGAGCACGATACGGGGCTCGAGGCGCGCATTACGCCAGGTGTCGGCGGCGGAACGTCGAATATCCATCCCGGCATGGAGAGCGGCGCATTCGACATCTATCCCGAGTATACGGGAACGGGATGGAATATGGTGCTCAAAGAAGAATCGAAGTACAGCGAGGAGTTGTTTCCAACGTTGACCGAGGAATATGAGCGGCGCTTTGCCATGCGTTGGGTCGGGATGTACGGCTTTAACGATACGTTTGGCATCGCCGTGCGCAGGGAGATTGCGGAACGCTATGATCTGCACGACTATTCCGATCTGCGTCGTGCTGCCCCACAGATGACGTTCGGCGCGGAATATGACTTCTTTGAGCGCGCAGATGGTTATCCTGCACTCTGCAAGGAGTACGGGCTCGATTTCGGGCGCACGGTCGATCTCGATATCGGGCTGAAATATCAGGCGCTTGCAAATGGGCAAATCGATGTAATGATCGTGTTCACGACAGACGGGCAGCTTGCGGCAGCAGATGCACGTGTGCTCACGGATGATCGGAGCTTTTTTCCCGTCCTATCGCTGCGGCAATGTTGTGCGTGCGGATGTTTTGGATCGGCATCCGGAGCTGGGAGATGCGCTTGAAAAGCTGACGGGGATAATCACAGACGAGGAGATGGCGGCAATGAACTACGCTGTCGAGACAGGGGGCAGGGGAACCGCGCTCCGTTGCGGAGGAATTTCTGCGTGGAAAGGGAGTACTGTGAGTGCTCCCGCAAACAGTGGGCTTTTCTGAATTTCCTTCTGCTTAATGCTAGAATACAGAAGAGTAAAAATATTGGAATCGCGGAATTTATCAGTGATTCCATTACGCAGGAGGAAGCGATATGAGCATAAACACGGCAAAGACGGAGCAGGAAAAGGTGCTCCGTCTGATGGCGGAGAAGTACCCGACGAAGGAAATCGTCTACGAGAAGATCGTCTACCTAAAATCGCAGCTCATGCTGCCGAAGGGCACGGAACACTTTATGAGCGATCTCCACGGCGCATACGATTCCTTCTTTCACATCCTCAACAACTGCTCGGGTGTTATCAAAGAGAAGGTCGACTACTGCTTCGGCGAGCGTATGACGGAGGAGGAGAAGGCAGAGTTTTGCACGCTGATCTACTATCCGCGCGAGAAGGTGGAGCAGCTGACGACGGAGGGCAAGGCAGACACGATTTGGTATCAGCAGAACATTGCAAATCTGCTCGAACTAACCAAGCTCCATGAGCTGGAAATTCCCGCAAGCAAAATGCGAAGCTACATTCCAAAGCGCTACGAATCTGTCATTGTGGAACTCGCTGAGCACGCGCCCCGAGTTGGACGAGGCGCAGCTTTACTACTATAAACAACTGATCGAAACGATCGTGGAGATCGGCGGCGGCACGGACTTCATCGATGCGTTCAGCGTCCTTGTCAAACGGCTTGCAGTCGAGCGCATTCATATCGTCGGTGATTTTTTCGATCGCGGCGATCGTCCCGACGGCATCCTTGACCTCCCTCATGCAGCATCCGTCCGTCGATATTCAGTGGGGAATCACGATGTGCTCTGGATGGGCGCGGCGCTCGGCAGTGAGGTCTGCATTGCGGCGGTCATCCGCAACTCGCTGCGCTACCGCAATACGGATGTGCTTGAGCGCGGTTACGGCATCAGCCTGCGTCCGCTCTCGACCTTCGCATCGCGCATCTATCCAGACGAGAACCCAATCAAGGCGGCGGAACGGCAGTCTCGATGATGATGTTCAAAATCGAGGGAGCACTCATTAAGCGCAAACCCAGACTTTCAGATGGAAGATCGTCTGCTCCTTGACAAGATCAACTTCAGCTCATCGTATGTCACGCTCAACAACGGGCGGCGCGTGGAGCTTGAGAGCGCCTATTTTCCGACGATTGACGACGGAGCGAACTGCTATGAGCTGACGGAGGAAGAGCAGCACATCATCGATGATCTGCGTTCCTACTTCATCGAGAGCAAGACACTGCAGCGCCATGTAGACTACCTCTACGAGCGAGGCAGTATGTATCTGTGCTGCAATGGCAACCCTGCTTTTTCCACGGATGCGTTCCCATGAACGAGGATGGGAGTTTCCGTACGATCACCCTACAAGGGCAAGGAATACACGGGCCGCGCATGGATGGATTTCTGTGAGGAAAAAGGCGCGTGAGGCGTGGCTCGAGCACACGCAGGAGGGACAGGACTTCATGTACTTCCTCTGGTGCGGATTGCTTGCGCCGACCTCGCCGCTCGTTCACGACATTCGAACGCTCCTTTATCTCCGATGAATCGACGTGGAAAGAGCCGTCCGACCCGTATTTCCGTCTCATCAAGGAGGAAGCAATCTGCGAGAAAAATCCTTGCGGAGTTCGGCCTTGATCCGAAGCACGGGCACATCATCAACGGACACGTTCCCCGTCAAGGTGAAGAAGGGTGAGAGCCCCATGCGTGCGAATGGGCGGGCGATCATCATCGACGGCGGCTTTTGCGACGCCATACCATTCCAAAACGGGGATCTCGGGGTATACACTCATCTACAACTCGCGCGGGCTGCGCCTCCTCCAGCATCAGGAAGTGGCGAATGTGCGCGAGGCACTGCGTGAGAATCGCGACATCGAGTCCGTCTCGCAGACCGTCGAGCTGCAGGCACGCAGCTGCCTCGTGCGCGACACCGATCGCGGTGCGGCGATCATGGATGAGATCGCTGACCCTGCACGCTCTCCTGCGCGCGTATCAGACAGGGGCATATCAAGCCGACAGTAAAGATGAGAAAGCCCGCACATTGCATTTGATGTGCGGGCTTTTTTCATTCTCTTATGGGATTCTTTTTCAGCCACATACCCACGGCACGGCATAGTTGTCCTCGTGATTCTGCTGAACGTAGTCGTAGAACTTTGCGATCATCTCTGACTTGTGGTGGTAGTCTGCATCCTCCCATCCCTTCGGTGCATGCTGCGTGGTCGGGTCGTAGGCGAGGTATGCTCCGCCGAGCAGGTACTGACGATAGAGGATGTCCTTCAGCGGGACGGCGGGATTTTTCATCATATCGTACATCGCCATAAAGCTGGTCGTGCGCCCTTTACCCGCCTGACAGTGAAAGTGCATCCATGTGTCCGTGGGCATCACGGATCGACAAATTCGTCGATGGTCTGCGGGTCTGCCCATTTGTGGTCGGTGACGGCGAGACGGACGTAGCGCACGCCCGCATTCTCGACCAGCTCGCTGCCTGTCATCGCCGCGGTGACGTGGACAGTCTGCTGATTTTGGCTGCTTTTTCTTGTCGAGGTGCGCGAGCACGACATCCCTGCCTGTGCACTGCGAATGCGCATGTTCTCGTCACGCAGTGCCTCGTGCTTCGTCCGGCCGATATTGCCCCAGTCGTGCTTGCCGTACCAGCTGACGGCGTTCCCATTCATGAAGCCGTGCGACTCCTGCCGCAGATCGACGATACAGATCGAGCCCTTTGCGCGCGTGTGCAGGTCTTTCAGCAGCGCGTGAAAAGGCAGGGACGGAGAACTCCGCGCTTCCCGAGAGCGGCAGGGCGTCTAGCCCCTCGCGAGAGGGAGTGTAGTTCGGTCGACACCGAACTCGCTGCGTCTGTCCGCGTTTGAACGGCGATCCCGCCGTGCGGAAATTGTGCGGCAGTTCGCCGCATTGCCCTGCAGCCATATCGATGCGCCAGAGATAGCCCCTCGGTAGTCTGCATTCGTGTCGGCGGCAGAGGCGGTGTATGGGATGATGTGCCAATAGCAGGGCAGTCAGTAAATGTTTGAATGCGTCATGAGATCCCTCCACTGTGTAAACCGACGATCCTTTCGGAATCGCTGATAAAACCTTTGCTAAAATTGGAGTGAATTTTTATCTGTGCTTTCATATCCATCGTTGGTTATAGCACTCTTTGCATCAAGGTGCAAGGAAATCTTGGGCAGATGCCGTCTGTTCCTTTGAAAAATCCCTTCCGTGTGCTAGAATGACGTGACTATGCTACGGGAGGGTTTCTTTGTACGAGAAAGTAGATACCAATCTGAATTTTGCCGCGCGGAGAAAGCCGTTGCGGATTTTTGGCGCGAGAATCATATTGCACAGCAGGCGGTGGATCAGCGTGAGGGCTGCGAGACGTTCACGTTCTATGACGGCCCGCCGACGGCGAACGGCCGCCCGCACATCGGGCACGTATTGACGCGCGTCATCAAGGATATGCTGCCGCGCTATCAATCAATGAAGGGCGCAGGTGCTCCGCAAGGCTGGCTGGGATACGCATGGCCCTGCCCGTCGAACTCGAGGTTGAGAAGGCGATCGGCATCAACGGCAAGGAGCAGATCGAGGACTACGGCATCGAGCCGTTCATCAAGAAGTGCCGTGAATCTGTCTGGACGTACAAGGCGATGTGGGAGGAGTTCTCCGATGTCGTTGGCTTCTGGGCGGATATGGAGCATCCCTACATCACGTACGAGAACAACTTCATTGAATCCGAGTGGTGGGCACTCAGGAGATCTGGAAAAAGGGCTGCTCTATCAGGGGCACAAGATTGTTCCGTATTGTCCGCGCTGCGGCACGCCGCTCCTCGCACGAGGTGGCACAGGGCTACAAGGATGTGACGGAGCGCTCGGCAATTGTGACGCTTCAAGGCGGCGGACGAGGATGCCTATTTCCTCGCGTGGACGACGACACCGTGGACGCTCCCGTCGAACCTCGGTCTGTGCGTGAACCCGAACGTGACCTACGTCAAAGGTGCGCGTCTATGGCAAGGTCTACTATCTTGCCGAGGCACTGATGGACAGTGTATTCGAGGGGTCGTGGGGTGACCGCGAGATTTTGGAGACCATGAAGGGCTGCGATCTTGAGTACCGCAAGTACGAGCCGCTCTCATCCGTTTGCGGGCAAGGATGTGCAGGATAAGGCATTCTTTCGTCATCTGCGACGACTATGTCACGACCGAGGACGGCACGGGCATTGTCCACACGGCACCCGCATTCGGTGAGGACGATAACCGCGTCTGCCGCAAGTACGGCATGCCGTTCGTCCAGTTTGTCAACGACAAAGGGCGAGATGACGGAGGAGACGGACTGGCCGGGGTCTTTCGTAAAAGATGCCGACCCTCTGATCCTCGAGGATCTCGATAAAGTCGCGGCAAAGCTCTTCTGGCGCGCCGGAGTTTGCGCACAGCTATCCGCACTGCTGGCGGTGTGATACTCCACTGATCTACTACGCGCGGGCCTCGTGGTTCATCCGGATGACGGCGGTGCGCGATGCGCTCGTAGCGAACAACAACACGGTCAACTGGATTCCAAAGACGATTGGCGAGGGCGGTTCGGCAACTGGATCGAGCATGTGCAGGACTGGGGCATCAGCCGTGACCGTTACTGGGGCACCCCTCTCAATATCTGGAAATGCGACTGCGGGCATGAGCACGCCGTCGGCTCCATCGAGGAGCTGCGCGGACTTCAGCCGAATTGCCCTGCGGAGTATCGAGCTGCATCGCCCGTACATCGATGCGATCACGTTTCCCCTGCGAGAACTGCGGTGCGGAGATGCACCGCGTTCCCGAGGTCATCGACTGCTGAGTTCGATTCCGGTGCGATGCCGTTTGCACAGTGGCACTATCCGTTTGAGAACAAGGAGATCTTTGAGAAATACTTCCCCGCAGACTTCATCTCCGAGGCGGTCGATCAGACGCGCGGCTGGTCTTCTACTCCTGATTGCGATTTCGACGCTGCTCTTTTCGACAAGAGTCCGTACAGAACGTCATCGTCCTCGGTCGTGTGCAGGACGAGAACGGGCAGAAGATGAGCAAGTCGAAGGGGAATGCGGTCGAGCCGATGGATGCGCTGCGCCGTCACGGTGCCGATGCGATCCGTTGGTATTTCTACGAGAACAGTGCACCGTGGCTGCCGAACCGCTTCTCTGACGACGCGGTGCAGGAGGGGGCGCGCAAGTTCATGGGGACGCTCTGGAACACGTATGCGTTCCCCTACGTTCTCTATGCGAACATCGACAATTTCGACCCGACGGCGCACACGCTCGACTACGATCGCCTTTCGGTCATGGACCGCTGGGTCTTCTCGCGCCTGAATACGATGGTGCGTACGGTGGATGACCGCCCTCGGCAATTACCGCGTGACCGAGGCGGCGAAGGCGGTGCAGGCCTTCGTCGAGGAGCTGTCGAACTGGTACGTGCGCCGCAGCCGCAGCCGTTTCTGGGCGAAAGGGCATGGAGCAGGACAAGGTGGATGCCTACCTCACGCTCTATACTGCGCTTGTGACGACGGTGAAGGCGGCGGCGCCGATGGTGCCGTTCATCACGGAGAGCATCTACCGCAATCTCGTCTGCTCGGTCGACAAGACGGCGCCGATCTCGGTGCACCTTGCTGATTACCCGACGGTGAACGAATCGTTAATCGATCCTGCGCTCGAGGAGAATATGGAGATCGTGCTCGAGGTCGTGACGCTCGGGCGTGCGGCACGCAACGCAGCGAATATCAAGAACCGCCAACCGGTCGCGAATATGTTCGTCAAGGCGGAGCACGCACTGCCGGAGTTCTTCGTCGCGATCATCGAGGATGAGCTGAATGTCAAGGCGGTCACGTTCCGCGACGATATGTCGGACTTCCTCGCCTATCATGTGAAGCCGAACTTCCGCGTGCTCGGCGCGAAGGTCGGCAAGCAGATGAATGCGGTCAAGAAGGCGCTCGAGGAGAGCGACGGCGCTGCAGTGAAGGATGCGCTCGCAGGCGGCAGCTACATCGCTGCATCTTGCGGACGGCGATGTCACAGTCACGTCCGAGGATGTCGAGGTGACGGTCTCCCAGCAGGAGGGCTACAACTGCCAGAGCTATGGCGGTGTCACCGTTGCGCTCGAGACAACGCTCACGCCGGAACTCCTCGAGGAGGGGTTTGTCCGCGAGATCATCAGCAAGGTGCAGACGATGCGCAAGGAATGCGGGCTTGAGGTCACCGATCATATAGCGCTCGATCTTTCGGCAACGCGAAGCTCACGGCGATCGCAGCGAAGAACGAGGCGTTCATCCGAGATTACGCTTGCTGACAGCATTTCCTACGATACACCGGCGGGCACAAGCAAGGAGTGGAACGTCAACGGAGAGAAGCTGACGCTCAGCATCAAGTAAGAGTTTGACTGCAAGCCGCTTTCGTTCGGGGGCCGCCTGAACGAAGCGGCTTTTCTATTGACATTGTTTGGACAAATCGTATAATAAAAACAACGAAGAATTGTGAAAACAGGGAGAGTGGTCGCAATGGTAAAAATTCAGTTACTACGGTCATGCGGCTTTTTGCTTGATGACGGAACGCATAAGGTGCTCGTGGATCCGTTCCTGACGGGGAATCCGACGGCGAGCATCGCGGCGAACGAGGTGGACTGCGATTTCATCCTGCTTACGCACGCGCACGGGGATCACCTTGGCGATGCACCATCAATTGCGGCGCGCACGGGAGCGGCGATCGTCGCCATTCAGAGGTCATCTCCGTCTGTGAGGGCAGGCACTGCAGAGATCAAATCCCATCCAATGAACATCGGCGGCTCGCTTGATCTGCCGTTTGGCAAGGTGCGCATGACGTTCGCCCAACACAGCGCAGGCGTTGCCGGCGGGATTGCGTGCGGCTTCGTTGTTTACATCGGCGGCAAGGTCGTGTACTATTCGGGCGATACCGCACTTTTCAGCGATATGCAGCTGATCGGGCGCAAGGATGCGATTGACTCTGCCGTGCTCCCCCATTGGTGATAACTATACGATGGGTCTTGAGGATGCAGCGATGGCGGCGCAGTGGGTCAACGCGACATGTCATCCCCATCCATTACAATACATGGCCGGTCATCGCGCAGGAGGTCAGACACTATAAGGAGGTCACGGAGGGCGATGACGCGTGCGAAAGTGAATGTTGTTGCGCCCGCGAAACGATCGAGCTTTTGACGGCACGTTTCAAAAGCCCCTCTCGTACTGCTTGGCCCAACAGCGGTCGGTAAGACCGCTGTCGCTCCACCTTGCGGAGAGCCTTGGGACGGATATTATCTCAGGTGACTCGATGCTCGTCTATCGTGGTTTTTGACATCGGCAGTGCAAAGCCGTCAGCAGAGGAGCGCGACGTGTCCCGCATCATCTCATCGACATTCTTGATGCGGATGAAACATTCTCTGTGACGGAATTTGTTGGGCGTGCCTCTGCGTTGACCGCCCGAACACGAAGCGAGGGGAGAATCCCTTCGTTGTTGGCGGGACAGGACTCTACATCAAGGCGCTTGTCGAGGGGTATGACTTCAACGAAACGCGTGAGCATACGGTGTTTCGCCGTGCTCTGGAGGGCATTGCGCGCCGGCGCGGCAATGCACGCGTCCATTCCTTTCTGGCGCATCGTGATCCCGCTGCAGCAGGCGCCTGCACGCCAATAATCTCAGGCGTGTGATCCGCGCACTCGAGGTTGTACGTTATGGAGATGAACAAATCTCACAGGAGAGTGCACTTGCGTGTGGTACAGCTCCCTACGATGCCTTTTGTCATCGGACTCACACGGGGACGTGCTCATCTCTACGAACGCATCAATGCTCGGTGGAAAGCAATGTTTGCGGCGGGACTTACGGATGAGGTGGCGGCTCTTCGCATCTCGAATGAGATCGCGATGCTCCTGCGATGAAGGGGATCGGCTACAAGGAGACCGTTGCTTATCTTGCTGGGAGGATGAGTAAGTCACAGGCGATCAATGCTATCCAGACGGCGACGCGTCACTTTGCGAAGCGTCAGCTGACCTGGTATCGGCGTATGCCCTACATCCACTGGTACGATGCGGATGCGCGAACGGAGACAGAACTCCCTGCATGAGATCCTCGCGGATGTGCGTGCATGGCAGGGAAAGTAAGAGAAAGGGGCGCTCAGGCGTGACGGCAAAAATCATCAATCTGCAGGACAATTTTTCTTAATCAGGTGCGTAAGGACGGTATCTCTGTGACAATCCATCTCGTGAATGGGTTCCAGATCAAGGGTACGGTACGAGGCTTTGACAATTTTCGTCGTGCATGTTGATACGATGGGGAAGCAGCAGATGATCTATAAGCACGCGATATCAACCATTACGCCCGGGCAAACGGTGAAGGTTCTGGCCGATGAGTCCTGAGGGGCAGAAGACGATGCTGCACCGGTTCGGTGCAGTGTTTTCTTTTGAGGAGAACATATGAAGACACGCGGATTTGAGATCGTTTCCATGTGGCGAATCGACGGAATTCATCTGCCGGAGCGCAAAAGACGGGGGCCAGCACAGGATATGATTTTGCGGCGGCGGAGTCTCGTCGAGATTCAGGCGGGTGAGGGCTGCTCTCGTTCCCACGGGGTTAAGGCATGTATGCAGCCGGACGAGGTTCTGCTCATCTATATCCGTTCGAGTGCGGCACTCAAGAAGCATCTCATGCTGCATGAACAGCGTTGGCGTCATTGATGCTGATTACTATGGAAATGCGGAGAATGAGGGCCATATATTTATCCCGCTTTATAATTATGGAACGGAAGCTGTCCATATTGCGGCAGGCGAACGAATTGCACAGGGCATTTTTACCCACTATCTGACCGTGGACGGCGATACGGCGGGACATGGAGGAGCATCGTTCGAGCGGATTCGGATCGACGGGCTCATGATGCATGCCATTTTTGACAGGAAAACGAAACTCATTTATAATGACCCTGAAATAGACTGATTTTTATTGGGATTGATGGGGAATCCATCCATCCGGGAGATGATATGAAACTTTCAACGAAGGGGCGCTACAGTGTGACGGCGCTCTGTGAACTGCCCTGCACTATGGAGAGGGTGTTGTTCCTCTCAAGACGATTGCAAAGACGCAGGAATCTCAGAGAACTATCTCGAGCAGCTGATGGCGCCGCTTCGGCGTGCAGGACTTGTAGAGAGCGTACGCGGGGCACAGGGCGGCTATACACTTGCACTGCGCGCCCGAAGATGTTACCATTGGCGGATTATCACGGCCGTTGAGAGGCCGATTGCCCTCGTGGACTGTGTACTCACGAGTGCGGAGGCAGACGATCAGAGCTGCGTGCGTGCGGGCAGCTGTGTCACACGTCAGATCTGGGTAGAGGTCTGCGACAGCATGAACGCTGTCCTAAATAATATTTCACTTGCTGATCTTGTGCAGCGCAATCGGCATCGCATTGGGTGCAATCAGTGAAGCGTATCTATTTTCGACTATGCCGCAACAAGTCCTCTTGATGCGCGTGTCCTGCTGCGATGCAGCCGTATTTGACAGAGGCCTATGGAAATCCATCGAGCCTCCATCACTTCGGTCAGACGGCGCGGCGTGCCGTTATGTGCGCGCGTGAGCAGGCGGCAGCCTTGATTGGAGCTGCACCCGACGAGCTTTTTTACAAGTGGTGGAACGGAGAGCGATAACTGGGCGTTGTGCGGAATTGCCGCGGAACGCAGGGCGGCGGGCTGCGGCGCGCACATCGTGATTTCGGCGATCGAGCATGCCGCCGTGCGTGAGACGTGTCGCTATCTGGAGACGCTTGGCTTCTCCATCACTTCAGTTCCCTGTTGACGATGAGGGGATGGTTGATCCCGATGACATCGAGGCGGCACTCGCGTACCGATACGGCGCTCGTCAGCATCATGACGGCGAACAATGAGGTCGGAACCATCCAGCCGATTGCGGAGATCGGTGCGCGTCTGCGCGCACGCGGCATTCCGTTTCATACGGATGCGGTGCAGGCGGCTGGACATATTCCCCTCGATGTGAATGCGCTGCAGGTGGATGCTCTTTTCCTTTTCTGCGCATAAATTCTGCGGGCCTAAGGGCATTGGTGCTCTCTATCTGCGGCGTGGACGAAAGTGCACCGCTGCTTCAGCGGCGGAGCACAGGAGCGTGATTACCGGGCGGGTACGGAGAATGTCGCGGCGATTGTCGGATGCGGTCGTGCGGCGGAGATTGCGCTGGCGGAGATGGATGCGGAGGAACGGCGCATTCGGTCGGAAGCTGACTTTCTTCGAAGCCGACTCAGCGCTATTGACGGGATTGTATTTCATGGTGCGCAAAAACATTGTCTTGCCGGGATCTTGAATTTTGGCACACAGGCCCTCGCACAGGATAGCTTGCTCATTCGTCTTGATCTCACGGGCTTTGCGGTATCTGCCGGAAGTGCCTGCAGTGCGGGCGCTGCACACCCCTCCCACGTCCTGTGCGCGATGCATCTCTCAGAGGAAGAGCGCGCAGGGCGATCCGTGTAGTATTGGGCGCTTTACCGAGCATGCGGACGTGGAGGAGTTTGCTGATAGATGACACAGATCGCATCGGAACGCTGAAAAATCCAGCAGACCTTATTTTATCTGTGATTCCTTGTCTTTGTAAGATAGTTCATGTATAATCAATTTATATACCGTAAGTGACAAAAAGTCAGGAGGAGTCTCATGGTAGGGGACATCTTGCGAAGAGAGCGCGAGAAACAAGGGCTGACAATTGCCGATATCGAGCAAGGGACGAGTATTCGTAGGGCTTTATATCGAGCATATTGAGCGAGGCAACATTGCTGAATTGCCTGGAATGGTCTATGCGAAGGGATTCGTACGCAACTATGCAAAGTTCCTGCACATGGATGCGGAGATGCTCGTGCAGCAGTTTGCAGAGGAGAATGGAGCAGCACCTGTACCGGTTTTCTCCGGAGCCAGAGAGCAGCGCACGGCGCATTTCTCTGAGCAATGTGGGCGATGAGTCTCTCTCTCAGATCTCTATAGGAGGCACGAGTGCATCCTATGCTGATATTTGCAAAGCTCGCGATCGGGATCGTCGTCTTTGGCCGCACTCGTGGGCGGAGGCGCGGCCGTCATCTCGGCGATCAATTCTCCTGCGAAGGAAACAACGCAGGTTCCGGCGGTCAAGACGGAGCAGGCAGGACCCTCTAAGGCGTCTGCTGAGGCTGATGCGACCGATGCAGCGCGTGCAGAGGCAACGTCAGACGGGGTGCGTGTGAGCGTGACTCTTTCAGAGCGCTGCTGGACGGAAGTAAGCATCGACGGCAAGAACGTTTTGAGGGGATCATCGAGAAGGGAAAGACGGAGAACTGGCAGGGCAAGGACTCTGTTGTTATTCGTGCGGGCAATGCGGGGCCCTGGATGATCGCTGAACGGGAGAAAACTCGGCAAATTCGGAGATTACGGAGAAGTGGTCGAGCGCCGCTTCACAAAGACGTCAAAGGACTTGAAGGATACACTGCCCCGCACGTACGCAGGAATCCGTATCGGCTAGGGACCAGCAGCCCTCCCGGGCGCGCGGGAGCGCAGTGCCGCAAATGGAAATGCGCGGGCATGAGGAGCACGGCAGGCACAAAGAATACGCAGTGAGAACGGCAATGAGGAAGGATGAGTACGATGAAATGTCCTTTTTGCAAAGCAGCCGGACAGCCGGGTGATCGATTCAAGAGCAGCCGATGATGGGACGACGATCCGACGCCGCCGTGAATGCGGGTGAATGTGGGCGGCGCTTTACGACCTATGAGGTAGTGGAGAAACTGCCGCTCGATGGTCGTCAAGCAGGATAATCGCCGTGAGCCGTTCAGCCGGGACAAGCTGCTGACGGGGATTATTCGTTCCTGTGATAAGCGCGACATCTCGATGGAGCAAATCACGAACTTTGTCGCGGAGATCGAGCGCGATATCCGCAACCGTACGGAGCCTGAGGTGCCGTCTGAGAAGATCGGAGATCGTCATGGAGCGGTTGAAGGACTTCGACGAGGTCGCCTATATTCGCTTTGCTTCCGTGTATCGAAAAATTTGATGACATTACAAATTTTCATCGAGGAGCTGGAAACGCTGCGCGTGCATCGGGGAAGGAGTAACGAGAACGAAAGAGGCAGGATTTGGATCACCGTCTGAAGAGCGGTTTGCAGGAGCGGTTTGCACAGGAGCTTGGGTCTACCGCTATCCAGCAGGAGGACGAACGCGCTTTGCGCTCGTCTATCAAATACCTACTTCGTGGGTATGTCGAACCTCGGCTGCATATTATCTACGATCTTCTCAACAAGCGTGTGGATACTGCAGTGAGCGGTTCTTCCCTGCCCGACCGTACAGAACTTCCTCGCTATGAACGCACGCAGACGCCGATGATGAGCGTGGAGACGCAGACGCCTCTTGCGGACTTCGCTGTCATCGGCTTTGCCGTTTCCTTCGAGATGGATTACTTCAACATCATCAAGATGCTGGAACTCAGCCATGTTCGACCTCTTGCGGCAGAACGTACGGGACGTGACCCCTTGTGATTACGGGAGGGCCATGTGCGACATTCAACCCGGAACCCTTGCAGAGGTGCCGATGCCTTTGTGATCGGCGAGGGCGAGGTGACTATGCCGGCCTTGATGGATGCGTATCATGAGGACTTCGCCAGGGGCTTGATCGGACGGCACTTCTGCACCATTTGGCCCTCGTTCCGGTCTATGTTCCTGACTCTTACACTCCGGTCTATGATGCGGACGGACGATTGACGGCACTCCGTTCACGGCAGACAATGCGCCCTCCAAGATGCACGACAGTGGGTGGAGAATCTGGATGCATATCCAGCACATACGGTCGTTGTCACGGAGGATACGGAGTTCAACTTCTATCTCATCGAGACGGCGCGCGGCTGTGGCCGTCATTGTCGCTTCTGTATGGCGGGGTATTGTTTTCGCCGCCCGCGCAATCGCTCTCTCGCAGTCATTGAGGAGCAGGTGCGCGCACGCCCCTACGGCAAGAAAAATTGGCCTCGATGGGCGCGGCGATCTCGGACTATCCGGAGATCGATGCGCTCTGCCGCTCTATTCTCGGAGGGGCTGTCCATGTCCGTTGCGTCGCTTTCGTGCAGATTCGGTGACGCAGGAGCTGGTTGAATCCTTGCAGCGAGCGGGCTGAAGACGCTGACGCTCGCCCCGAGGCGGGGAGCGCACGCATGCGTGCCGTCATCAACAAAGGGGATCGAGGGAGCATCACCTCTTCACGGCGATCGATCTCGGGGCGGCGGCACACATTCCAAATTTCAAACTGTATCATCATGATCGGCCTCCCTTCGAGGGAAGATGACGATATTGCGTCGATCATCGATCTTGCGGAGCGCTTCGCAGATATATGGACGAGAGGGGCTGCCGCGGGACACTGACGCTCAGCATCAATCCCGTTTGTTCCAAAGCCGTTCCTCCCGTTTCAGTGGATGCCGATGGCGGACAAGAAGCGTCTCGATGCGGTGATGAAGAGAATCACACAGGCATTGCGCCGTCAAAAAGATTGTCGTCCACTTTCGGGTCGCCGAAGGAGGCGCTCGTCCAGGCTATTCTCGCACGAGGCGATCGCCGTCTTGCTGCACCGCTCATACGGGCGTCAGAGGGACGTGGGGCAAAGGATCTAGTGCCGGAGATGCGGGAGGCGGGGCTGTCCCCGGACGACTACCTGACGCGGTCATGGACGGCGGACGAACTGCTCCCTGGGAACACCTGGACATGGGGTTTACAAAGGGGTATCTGCGGCAGGGAATGACATGCGCGCGAGGCTCTGAAAGCAACGCCGAGCTGCTTCGACGGATGTACGCGCTGTGGTGTCTGTGCGCCCGACAAAGAAAGGACGATCGTATGAGTTTCGTATTGAAGCATCTGCGGGACAACCTATGGAGTGGTTCGGCTTGATATCTTTCAGAGGATCGCCTCATGCACGGATTTTTCTGCGCGTCAGGGGAGGCGTAAGTCCCTGTGCCGTTCGATACGCTCAATATGGCGCTCCATGTTGGCGACGAACCAGGCAATGTGGGAGAATCGGCGGCGGTACTTTTGCGGCGCTGGGGCTTGATGCGAAGCGAATCTGTACGATCCGCCAGATACATGGCACAGAGATCGTGCGCGCCTTCCGGAGAGATGCGGGGCGAGGCGCGCGGGACTATGCCGATGCCCTCGCCGATGCGGATGCTGTCATCACGAACGACAGCGGCGTTGCACTCATGCTTTGCTATGCGGACTGCGTTCCCTGTTCTCCTCTACGATCCCGTACACAATGCGGCGGGCATTGTCCATGCAGGATGGAAGGGATCGCTGGAGCGGATTGCAGTAAAGACACTGGCGCGTATGGGCGAGGAGTTCGGCACAGTGGCCTCCGATGTGCTTGCAGGGGATTGGGCCCTCTATTGGGGCGGGTGTTATACGGTCGGACGTGGTGGCAGACCGATTTCACGCTGCATTTCCGAGGGGTATGCAGAAAATTGTCCAGGATCGGGATGGGGAGATCCACCTGGATCTCTGGGACGGCAAACACGATGCAGCTCGTGAGGCGGGACTCACAGAGCGCAATATTGATCAGGCGGGCATATGTACCTCCTGTGACCGAAATTTCTTTTACTCCTATCGTGCCGCAGACGGCAGGACAGGACGGCTTGCGGCGGTGATGGAACTAAGATGAGTGAAGATATGACGATCGAAGCGCGTCTTCAGCAGGTATACCATACGATTGCGGCAGCACGTGCACTGCGCCCACGTGCCGAAGGAGGCACCAGTCGAGCTGATTGCGGTGACGAAGAATCATTCTGTGAGGAATGCGGGCGGCAATCGACAGGTGTCATGAACATTGGAGAGAATCGTGTGCAGGAGGCTCTAGAAGGCGGAAACACTGGAGCGTGAGGGTCAAATGGCATCTCATTGGACATCTGCAGACGAATAAAAGGTGAAGCACGCCGTGCGGCAGTTTGATCTGATTCATTCCGTAGATTCGATACGCCTGGCAGAGGGAGATCGATAAGGCGGCGGCGAAATTTGGCAAGGTGCAGAATATCCTCGTGCAGATCAATCTGGCGCGCGAGGCAAAAAGTAAGTCGAGGGATTGATTATACGGAGACTCGATGATCTTCTGGCGGCAATTGATGGACTGCGTTCTGTCCGTTTGCAGGGTTTTATGTGCATGGCGCCGAATTATGATGATGTGGAGGTGCGGGCCCGCTCTTCCGCACGATGTATGAGAAATCTTTCAGCAGGTCAAAGGCAGGCGGAAACCGCGACGGCGGACATCCGTTATCTTTCGATGGGGATGACGCATGACTATGAGATTGCGGTCGAGGAGGGCGCGAAATCTGGTTCGCGTTGGCACAGCCATTTTTGGTGCACGTCAATATGCCCTAGGGTGTGAGGGATCAGTGAGTATCTTTAAGAAAAATATCAACGAAGTTCATTGGTGTTACGCCGGATGATGAGATGGAGGAGAGCGAGGTCCATGAAGAGGAGAAAAAGCTCTCCTGTGACGGGGATTGGTTCGCGTGCCGGTCGTCGCTCGGAGACTGGAACAAACGTCTCCTCCTTTTCAGATTTTTCTGCGTCCTGCAGGGACGGGCAATGCGGTGATCGATAATGTCGTAGCCGCATATCGTATGAATATCGTGGTCATTGAGCCGCAAACATTTGATGATGCTCAGCAGGTGGCAGTTAATCTCCAAAAAGAAAGCCCGTGGTGCTGAACTTTTGAAAAAGACAGAGAAGAGCGTAGCAAGCCGCATCATAGACTTTATCAGCGGAACAACGTATGCGCTCAATGGTGATATCAAGAAGATCAGCAACAATGTGTTTCTCTGCGCGCAAACAACGTCAATGTCAGCTACTCTGAGGAGGAGCACCGTCTTGGCGACGATATGTCTTTTCTGAACAGGTAGCGGCCGATGTGTGACGAGATTCGGATCGGAATCATCGGAGGCGGCGCGATGGCGGAAGCTCTGATTGCAGGCATGCTCAAAGAGCGGGCAGTGCTGCCGGCTCATGATTTGCGTATCTGAGCACAAGGCTGTGCGCTGTGATGAGCTCACGCACAAATACGGCATAGGGCGCAGGTAGGGGCAGAAGTCTTTCTGCCCCATATTGACGTGCTTATTCTGGCGGTAAAGCCAGCAGCAGCTGCGGCAGCAATGCGGGAGAGCGCGCCTCTCCTCAAGGAGGAGCCCTTGTCCTCTCTATTGTGGCGGGACTTCCCTATCCAGGCGATTGAGGCGGCTTTATCCGGAGCACCCTGTTGTTCGTGCAATGCCGAACACGCCGCTGCCGTCGGTGCAGGGATGAGTGCCTATGCGTGGTACCTGTGCGGGCGCGTTGGAGTGTACGCGCACAGAGCTGCTGCTCGGAGTCGCCGGACGGACGGTTCAGGTGCAGGAGAGCGATCTCGATGCCGTGACAGGACTATCGGGCAGTGGCCCTGCCTATGTGTTTCTGATGATGGAAGCTCTGATTGAGGGCGGTGTTGCTGCAGGGCTGAAACGGAGACTGCGACTGAACTCGCGGCGCAGACCGTGCTTGGTGCGGCACAAATGGTGACCTCAGGGGCGCTCTCCTGCAGAGCTCCGCGCTGCGGTGACGAGTCCTGCCGGGACGACTGCAGCGGGACTGCGTGTCCTCGAGCGTGCGGGTGTACGCTCGGCTCTGATGGAGGCTGTCCTTGCGGCGGCCGAGCGTTCAAGAGAGTTGGGGAGTAAATAATGGCAGAGCAGCAGAAGGAGCGGATTCTCCGTTTTATCGTGGCAGCGAGGGGAGGAGCGGCGATTCGTCTCATCGATCTTGCGGAGGCAGTAGTGAAGACGGCCAAATTTCCGGCTCAGCCCTTCCTGGATCCCTACGGACAGGAAATTGCGGAGACCATTTGTGCCAGCTATGACGGACTGCAGCTTGACTTTGACGGCGGATATCCTGGTGCGGAGCGTCAGCGTGCCATGCTGCGGCACAGAGATTTTGCGGGGCGGCCGGATGGCTTTGCGATTGCCTGTGTGGAAGCTGCTTGGAATGAGTCAATTTGCCCGCCTGACACATCGTGATGTGCTCGGTGCCGTCATGGGGCTTGGCATTGAACGCGGGAGCTGATTGGAGATATCCTGCCGATAGCGAGAGACACGGCAAAAGATTCTCTGTGATACGAAGATTGCTGACTTTCATCATCCGAATTTGACGATGATCGGTGCGGTCGGCGTTAAGGTGCAGCTCGGTGATGCGTCAGGAGATTGCACCGCGTGAAGAACGAATGAAAGAGATCCGTGCAACGGTCGGCCTCACTACGGCTCGACGCCATTGTCGCAGCAGGGTTTTGGAATCTCACGCAGCCGTGCGGCGAGACGATATTGCAGCGGACAAGGTGAAAGCTCAACTGGCAGAGTACGGCCAGCCCATCCAAGACAATCAAGGAGGGCGATGTCCTCTCTATGCGTGGACGTGGGCGTGCCATCGTGACTGAGGTGCGCGGACAGACGAAGAAGGGACGCACGGTCGTCGTGTTAAACCGATTTCTTTTGTGAGGAAAGGCGGGGAGCAGTATGCTGACACCGATGGATATACATGCGAAGGAATTTGGCAGAAGCTTTCGCGGATTCGATGAGACCGAGGTCAACGATTTCCTCAATGAAATCATGAAGGCATATGCCGCGGTGCTCGATGAAAATGAACAGCTGCGTGCGGAACTGGCACGGGAACAGGCAGCGAGTGATGAGTTTCGGCGCATCGAACAGAGTATGCGGGAGACATTGATCGTCGCGCAGAAAACAGCAGAGGAAGTGACGGCAAATGCCAAGCGAAACGCTGAGACCAGATGCTCGAGACCGCTGCGAAGGAGGCACAGAATCTCAAACGTGAGGCGACGCTGCAGGCAAAGGCGCAGGTGGATGATGCGGCGGACAGAGTGCGCGGCATTGACGGAGTACGAGCGCCTGGTGCGGGAAAAGCACCAATTCCTGCGCCGCATGAAGGGAAACGTGCAGGCGGAACTCGCGCTCATCGAGGATGCGATTGCACAGATGCCCGATATGGCGTTGAAAGAACGCGAGCCGCACCAAGGACAATGTGAGAACAGGGCGAGGAGGACATTTGAGAGCGATGAGCGGACGTGTGAAAAGCCGCATTTTCCTTTCTTGGCATCGCTACTAATCGATCAGCTGGTAAAATACTATGTGGAGATGACGATGCTGCCGGGGAGAGCATCCCCGTTGCGTCGCCTTTTTCCATATTGCATTTCGTGCTCAACCCTGGGCAGCATTTGGGTATCTTTCGTGATCAGCAGTGGCTGTTTCTCGTCGACGGCAGCTGTGATTCTTTCGTCATTACGTTGCTTGCGTTCTATGCACGACTGCGGCGTAGCAGATGTCTCATCCACTATGGCAGCGTCGCACTTGCAGCCGGGAGCCGTGAGCAATCTGATCGACCGCATACGGCTCGGACACGTGGTGGATTTCTTCGACTTTCGCGTGTGGCCCGGTGTTCAACATGGCGGACATCGCGATCGTCCTCGGGACGAGCAGCCGTCCTCTGGGCACTTTTCGTACAGAAAAAGAGCTTCTCTGCATGAGGAGAGCATATCCTGCCGACCGTGTGGGCGAGCGCTCTGGATCTCTTTCTCGTGCGTCAGCTATCCCCTGACATCTCGCGCAGCTATGCGCAGCGCCTCATCGCAGGAGGGGCAGGGTCACGGTGAACGGCATGCTCTCGCAGGGCGAACTATAAGCTGCGTGCGGGGAGCAGATGGTCACGTGTACGATGTCATCGGCGGAAGAGTGTCCGATCTGTGGCGGAGGACATCCCGCTCGACTATTCTCTATGAGGATGCGGATATCATCGTCATCCAACAAACGGCGCGGCATGGTGGTTCATCCCGCTGCGGGTGTCATGACAGGGGACGCTGGTCAATGCGCTGCCTATGGCACTGCAGGGATCTCTCGGGCATCAATGCGTCCTGCGCCCTGGCATTGTCCATCGCCTCGACAAGGGATACCTCGGGCGTCATGGTTGCAGCGAAAAATGATATGGCCCATCACGTCCTCGCCCGCAGATACGCGTCAGGAGGCGCGCGTGAATACCGCGCCATTGTGCACGGGCAATATTGTGCCGCGTGCGGGCGTCATTACAGGCGATATCGGCGCCATCCGACGGATCGCAAGAAGATGGCGATTGTGCGCGAGAATGGCAAAGCCTGCGACCACGCATTTTGAGGTACTGGAGCGCTTTTGGCGACTATACCTTTGTTGCCTGTCGTCTTGAGACAGGGCGCACACATCAGATCCGTGTTCCATATGACGAGTATTGGACACCCCGCTCGTTGGCGATATGAAGTATACAGCGAAAGAAAAGAAATCCCCTCTGCGATTGGGGGCGAGGCACTGCACTCGCTGACACTCAGCCTCACGCATCCGCGCACGGGGAGCGAGATGATCGTTCCTGCAGCCCCCTGCCCCGCAGATATGGAGGAAGATATTGTGCAGCCTGCGCTGCAGAGCAGCGCTAAGGAGATGACGGTCATGACAGAGTTTCGTGAAAAGGCAGTCCTGATGGACAGCTGACGCCATTCGGCGCGCACTGATGCGCATGTGCGCACGAGATTGTCGAGAAGAACAAGGGGCACGGATACATCTCGTGCTCGTCGGACTCCGCACGCGCGGCGTCCCCGATCGCTGCGCGGATCGCGAAGGGAGATCGCGCGGATCGAGCAGCGTGAGCTGCCGCGCGGCGTGCTGACATCACCCTCTACCGCGACGATCTCAATGAACTGTCGTATCAGCCCGTTGTGCATCCGACGGAGATGCCGGTGGATATCTCCGGCAAAGACTGATTGTGCTTGTGGACGATGTACTCTATACAGCCGCACGATACGTGCAGCCATGAATGCTCTCTCTCGATATTGGGCGCCCCGTATGATCCAGCTGGCTGTGCTCATCGATCGCGGGCGCAGAGAACTTCCTATCCGGGCCGATTACGTTGGCAAGAATGTCCCGGCAGCAGCGCTTGAGGATGTTTCTGCTCCTCTTGCATGATGTCGATGCAGAAGAGAGGTTATCATTCGAGAACGTATCTAAAATACGGCATAAATGGAGAGTCACGGCTGTGACATGCTGCGTCTCTTTTGTCTCTTGACGGAGGTTTTAGAGATCGGTATAATATACAGTAACTAGGGACGATTTGTAGTGGGACTGCGTTTGCATTGTCAGGTGCCTGAGGAGAATCGCTTTGAAAGTGACGGAGCGATCGTATGATTTTTACGGCGATAAGCAAAAGTCCATGTTGGATGAGGAACAGGCGGTGCCAGATGAACTCGAGACGTGAGACCTCGACGCAGAAGAAGAGGAACTGGATGAGTCGTCGATAGAGAGCAGTGCCTATGATGGGTAGCAGCGATGAGGAACTGCTTGTGCATATCCGCTCCTGCCAGGGGACGAGGGCACTCGACTATCTCATCAACAAGTACCGTAATTTTAGTGCGCTCCAAAGCACGCTCCTATTTTCTCATCGGTGCCGATCGCGAGGATATCGTACAGGAAGGCATGATCGGATTCTTCAAGGCGATCCGTGACTTTTCGTGAGGACAAAGCTCGTCATCGTTCCGCGCCTTTCGCCGAGCTCTGTGTGACGCGTCAGATCATCACGGCGATTAAGACGGCCACGCGGCAGAAGCACACATTCCTCTAAACTCTACGTATCACTCAACAAGCCCGATCTACGATGAGGACTCCGATCGAACGCTGCTCGATGTGCTCTCGGGTGCACGAATCGGTGATCCGGAGGAGCTCGTGATCAGCCGAGAAGAATTCGTTGACATTGAGCAGAAAGATGGAGGAGATCCTCAGCGATCTTGAGTGGCGTGTACTCATGAGCTATCTCGACGGGAAATCTTATCAGGAGATCGCCGTCGATTTGCACCGTCAGGTAAAATCGATCGACAATGCCCTGCAGCGTGTGAAGCGCAAGCTGGAGAAAATACATGGAGTCACGTGGGGACGACTCGATATCAGCACGGTCTACCGTGGTCTTACGACGATCAACCGCAGCGACATACACCGGAGGAATAGGGGGACTCTATTTTTAGGTACTCCTATATTTGCAATCAAAAATAAGTAGAAATACCTTTTTGAACCTGATATGCTATTTACTAGGTGGTTGACTTATTGATCTGCAAAGGAGGCTTTATCATGTGGAATAGGAATCCGATGTGCACTGCCTCGTCTGTCTCATGTGCGTATCGGCATGCGAGCGTTGCTGGCGGCACCGGCCGAGAATGAACGAAAGTCGATGGAGAGACCGGACGCATTGAACTTGTGCTTGTTCTCGATAAGAGCGGATCCATGCAGGGGTTGGAGTCCGACACGATCAGCGGATTTTAACTCAATGATTGAGAAAAGCAGAAAGCCCTCGATGTTCCTGTGCGCGTGACGGCCGTCCTCTTTAACGACAGATGGATATACTCTACTGAGTCGGGAACATCCGCGGTGAAGCCCTTGACGGGGAAAGAATATGAGGTCGGGCGGCACGACGGCCCTGCTTGATGCTGTGGGCAGTACGATCCTGAAGGCTGAGAAAGAGCCTGCCGTTAAGGACAAGGGAACGAAGGTGATCTTTTGTCATCATTACGGACGGTATGGAAAATGCGAGCATGGAGTTCACGAAGCTGAAGGTAAAGCAGATGATCTCGGACAAACAAGAGAAAGTATGGCTGGGACTTTCATCTATCTTGGGTGCGAATATTGATGCGGCTCAGGGAAGCAGGCGCCATTGCGTGAAGAAGGCAAATGCCGTGACCTATCGGAATACAGAGATCTGGTGTGCGTGCGAACTACGATGCGGTTTCTGCCTATGTCGAAGAAGCTGCGGAGATGGGGGCCGTTCCTCAAGCAAATGGCGCTCGCATGTAGAAGAAGATACGTGCGAAATAAGCGGGAAAAACGATTGACAATCTGTGTCTAACGATGTATCCTATGATAATATTAACTGAATTAAATGGAAACAGGTGCATGCCGCAAGCGCGATGCTTAATAGAGAAAGCCGGATGAGCCGGCACGGTCCCGCCACTGTGAGGAGCAGAAACCTGCATTGTGTCACTGGGAGGGATATCCTCTTGGGAAGGCGCAGGGCGCGATGAACCGAGTCAGGAGAACTGCCTGTTTGACGATCCACCGCGTGCCGAGGGCACAGACCTGCGAGTGACAGGAAGGGGATACATGTGTAGAGGACTTCACGAGGCTTTCTTGCTGCGCAGGAAAGGCCTTTTTTATAATCATTTTGGGAGGAATTCGGATGAAACATTGGAAGAAAATGCTGGTCGCTTCGCTTGCGTGCTCTGCAGTTCTGGGCTTTTCCTACAGCCCTGCGGAGGCTTCGTACGAGCTGAACCCCGAGGTGAAGACAGCAACACCAGCACTCATGGAGGCATCGGAGATCGGTGTGCTGAAGTATGAGAATCCCGCAGATGCGGAACTATACGAACAAGGATGCCATCGTTGTGACGAGCTTCGGCACGACATTCAAGGAGACGCGCGAGAAGACGATCGAGGCGACGGTGGACGCGATATCGAGGCGGCACATCCTGGCGTGAAGGTTGTGACGGCGTTTACCTCCCACATCATCATCGACCGCATCGCAAAGAAAGGAGGGGTGAAGTACCCGACCCCGAGGAGGCGCTTGCGCAGCTCAAGGCGGACGGCTACTCACGTGTGGCGCTCGTCTCGCTCGACGTTATCCCGGGTATGGAATATGCCTATGTCAGAGGGTATTCCACGGCTACAAGGATCAGTTCAAGACGATGACGTGCGGCGTCCCTCATGTACTGGCGAGGACAGGAGGAGCAGCCGGATGATATCATCGAGTTCATTCAGGCATTCGCCAGCCAGTTCCCCCAGCAGAAGAAGGACGATGCCATTCTCATCATGGCACATGGCACGCCGCATATCTCGAACGCATACTATCCCGTGATTCAGGCGAAAATCGATGCACTCGGCTATAAGAACGTATACGTCTATACGGTCGAGGGGTGGCCGAGCCTTGAGGATGTCATCCCGAAGCTCAAGGAGAAACAAGATCAAGCATGTGACGCTTGTTCCGATGATGATGGTTGCGGGCGATCATGCGACCAACGATATGGCGGGCGATGATCCGGATTCGCACAAGAATATTCTCATGGGAGAGGGCTACAAGGTGGATGCCTATCTCCATGGGAATTGGCGAGAATCAAGATGATCCGCGATATGTATGGAGCGTGCCCATGATGCGTTTCGATGCCCTGCAGGGGAAAAAGGATGCAGACGCGGACCATATCAAAAATGATGAAGTAAACGTATCCGATCCGCACCTCGTACGATGAGGGTCTGCCGCAGGAGCATCCGCTTCTGCGGCAGGCTCTTTTCTTTATGAGAAGACCCTGCTATAATAAACGGATACGACAGAGAAACGTGAACAGCGGCGTATGCTCGCCCATGAACAGGAGTTACGGATGAAGATTGCGGTTGTTGGTACGGGGATGATTGCGCGCGAGGCGCTGCAGCTGCTCTGCGTGCCGTGGATGGACATCGAGGTGGTCACGATCTGCGCGCGTCCCACACAGTCTTGATCGGGCGCGCGCATGGCGCAGGAGTTCGGTGATATCCCGCAGGTCGACGACGGACTATGACGGGAAATGCTCGCGAGCGCATAGACGCTGAGTTTGTCTATCTCGGCATTGTCAACAGCGCTCATTTTGACTATGCACGGCAAACGAGTAGAGGCGGGCTGGCACGTCATCGTTGAAAAGCCCCCTGCCTCGACGCTCTGCTGAGACAGAGGAGCTGATCGCACGCGCACGTGCATGCGCAGTGCTATCTGTTCGAGGCCGATGACACCGCTCTTTCTGCCCAATTATCAGGGGATTTTGGAGGCGCTCCGCAGCTCTTGGGGCTCATTCGCCTTGTGCAGGGCAGACTTCTCTCGCAGTACTCGAGCCGCTATGACCGCTATCTTGCGCGCGACGTGGCGCCGGCATTCGATCCGTCGCTCTCGGGCGCGCGCGCTTTACGATCTGAATGTCTACAATGTCTCGCTGATCGCTTCTACTCTTTGGGCGGCCGCAAGTCTGCCACGTATGCGGCAAATATTGGCTTTAACGGCATTGACACCTCCGGTGTGACTGACGCTGCGGTACAATGGATTTGTTGCGACTGGCTGCGGCAGCGAAGGACAGCTCCAGTCCATCCTTCTTCGTGATACAGGGACGAGTCTGCTGGATCCGCGCCGATGATACGAGTGAGCTTACGTCCTTTACGGTAGGTCTGCGCGGCCGAGAGCCGAAGACCTATGCGATGAATCGGCATCGCACCGCATGGTACACGAGTTTGAGGCCATGCGGGACATCTTTCGCACGACAGGATTATATGAGCGTGGAGGAGGGGCTGCAGACATCGCGAACTGGTCGATCGCCGTCATGGAGAAGGCGCGCCTCGTGGCGGGCATTCGGTTTCGCGGATTGATTGATATGGACAGTATGATGATCGAGATGGAGGATCTCGTCAAAAATTTCCGCATACGGACATGCGGCAAGAAAAGACGACCTGGAAAACGGCTGTGTGGCATCACTCTCGCTGTACGCGCGCGGTGAAGTGTTGGTCTGCTCGGGACCCGATGGTGCGGGCAAGACGACGATCATCCGCATGCTTACGATGCAGACACATCCAACGAGCGGCACATCGCATCAACGGACGTGATATTCGTGCAGATGAGCGGGACGACCAAGGAAAGCGGATCGGTGTGGTGCCGCAGCATGTAAATTTTCGATCAGGAGCTCAGCGGTCTGGGACAATCTGGAACTGCATGCACGCTCAGTACCATATGGACCGTACCGAGCGAACGGCCCGCATCGAGGAACTTCTCGCGGAGATGTCGCTCGCGGAGGTGCGCAATGATGGACGTGCGCCGGCTTTCCGGCGGAATGAGACGACGTCTGCTCGATTGCTCGTGCGCTGATCTCATCGCCCCGCAGGTGCTCTTTCTCGATCAGGCCGACGGTGGCACTCGATCCGCAGATTCGACGGCATATCTGGAACATCGTGCACGATATTGCACAGAGCGGGCGTGACCGTCCTCCGACAACGCACTACATTGAAGGGCGGAGGCCCTCTGTGGCCGTGTCGCCATCTATCAACAAGGGCACATCTGATTGACGTGCAGTCCCCACGGAACTTCTGTAAACAGCTCGGGGATCATGCAGTCGAGTGGGATGGTGCGGAGGGCAGAGCCTATCGCTTCTTCACACGCGCGAGGAGGCGAGGCCATGCGCGCTCCATTGAGGATATGTTGCGGCGTCTCCTGCGCCCGACAAACCTCGAGGATGTATTCATCGAGGCTGACGGGGACGAAAGGAGGGGCTTTGATGCTGGGGATATCTGGACTGTGTTCCTGGCGCGACTCGGGATCGTTCTGCGCCGCCGCCTGACAAAGTACGTGCTGAGTCGTATGGTCTCACCGCTCATGTTCCTCATTGCGCTTTGGATGGGGGCTGGACGCAGCATTGATGTCGGGACATGTTCTGTATCTGGACTTTTTCTCGTGCCGGGCTCTGGCGATGAACTCGATGAACATCAGCTTTTATGAGCATCATACCACGTGCATTCGTGAGCGCGTCTATCACGAGAGCCTCGAGGAGTATCTGATCGCGCCGATCCGGCCCGACGCCTTTCGTAATCGGGAAAATCGCAGCGCTGTCCTGCGCGGAATGATTTCATCGGCCATCATCATCGCTGCTGAGCTATCTCTTCGGGGCGCACTTTGCACGATCACACCGCTCTTTCTCTTCGTGCTCGCACTGAACTGCATGATCTTTGCCGAGATTGGCTTTCTTGCAGCGATGTACATCGCACCTCCTATGAGGAGATGAGCAGGTCGAATCTCATGTGCTCCTGCCCGATGTCCTTTCTCTGCGGGACATTCTTTCGCCAACAGTGCGCTGCCCGGATCCATGCGGTGTACTTTGTAGAGCTGCTGCCGCTGACACATACGAGCCATCTCCTGCGCGAGCCTCGACTGCGGGGACTTTCTCGCGCTCTCGTTCGTCGTGGTCATTGCGCTATGCGGTGCTCGGGGATTGCGGCGGGGAACGTGGAAGTTTCGCAGCTGACGGATTAGAAAAAGGATCACCATGCTCAGGGCATATTTTTCATCACAGAGGAGCGGCAGAGGGCTGCGCGCAGTTTCTGCTGCACCAAAATTGAGGGACTTCGGCGTCTCATTCTGGGACGTTCGAGGTCTTTTTCTCATGTCAATCTCCATTTTTCACTGTGAACTCACGCGCGATTATCGGTCCCAACGGTGTCGGGCAAGAGTACGCTCCCTGCGCCATTCTCGGTGAGGTGGGCATACGGGCAGACTTCGATTCGTTGATGCGGAGTGATCGCCATCACAGGGCATCCTCATCATTGGTTATGTGCCGCAGTACCTGCGCCTCGATGTGAGTGCGCCAACCACGGTACAGTGATCTCATTCATGGCATGCATCTCGGCGCGTCCTGTCTGGCTTTTCCGCGCACGCTATCGTGCGACCGCATTCTCGAGAATCTGGCGCGTGTGCACGCGATCATCTGATCGACCGGCGTCTCGGAGCACTCTCGGGAGGCGAGCTCAAAGGGTGCTGCTTGCGCTTGCGCTCGATCCTATGCCGAATCTCCTGCTGCTTGATGAGCCGGTATCGGGGGTCGATCAGAATGGGCTTGCCCTTTCTATGACATTGTCGGTCAGCTGCTGTGCAGGAGGATCTGACGATCCTCCTCATTTCCCATGATCTCGGTATGGTTGCACGTCATGCGGACAAAGTCTGTCCCTCATGGAGCATGGGATCGCGGCGTCAGGGAAGCGTGATGGAGGTCTTTACCGATCCCCAGATGGAGCGGCTCTTTGAATTCTTGCCCGATGTTCGTCATCTGCAGACGAACGATAGGAAGGAGGAGAGCCGCATGGAGCTGATCTATGACACTATGGATCTGCTGCTCCATTCGCATGGATGGAATATACCTTCATGAAAAATGCGCTGCTTGCGATTCTCCTCATGAGCGCCGCTCTTCGGGCTCGTTTCCACGATGGTTGTTTCAAGCCGTATGGCATTCTTCTCAGACTCACTCGGACATGGTCGCGTTTACGGGCATTGCCATCGGTGGTTCTTGTGGGATGGCCTCGCCGCTCACGCACTCCTCGTCTTTTTCCATCTTCTTTGCACTTTTATCACCTACATCAAGCATGGGACAGCAGGCATCTGCGGACACGGTGATCGGTGTTCTCCTCGACGGCGATCGCGGTCGGGCCTCATGATAATGAGTCACGGCGGGAGGATTCTCAAAGTATCTCACCGCTGCTCATTGGGGATATTCTAAAGCATCACGTATGCCGATCCGTGGGTCTTGCTGTCGTGGACGGTCATCATCCTGATCGGATGGCTGCTGCTCTTCAATCGACTTCTCTTACTCTCGGTCAACTCTTCGCTTGCACGCAGCCGCGGTGTTTCCATCTTTGCCGTGAGGCGACGTTTGCCGCACTGCTCTGCCGTCGTCGTCGCCGTCAGCATCCAGTGGGTCGGTATCCTCATTATCAATGCCGCTGCTCGTCCTGCCCGGCGCGACAGCACGAAATATCGCGGGCAGCGCTCAAGGAATATCATGTCATCTCGAGTTGTATGTGCGCTTTTGGCGGGACTTGTCGGGCTCTTTTCGGCATATTATCTCGGCATTGCGGCAGGGGCATCGATCGTTGCCGCCCGCAGCTGCGTCGTTCTTCCTGTCGCTTACGCGCTGCGGCCGCGTTTTTCGTCGCTCAGCGGCACTATTCTTTTCAACGACTTGTGATAAAATACAGAGTATAATGGATATGTGAAGGAGGGAGCCGCCATGAACATTACGATTGGAAGCGACCATGGGAGCGTGGAGCTCAAGGATGAGGTCAAGATGGTGCTTCACGAGTTTAGCGATAGTGCGTGTGACGGATATTGGCACGTTTGGAAAGGAAGCGGTCGACTATCCTGATATCGCGGAGAAGGTCTGCGCCGATGTTGTTTCCGGAAATCGGATCGTGGCATTGTGCTCTGCGGCACTGGCATTCGGGATCTCGATTGCAGCGAACAAGATCGACGGCATCGTGCGGCTCTCTGCACCGATGTCTACTCTGCCATCATGGCACGCAAACACAATGATGCGATGTCCCTCGCCCTCGGCGGGCGCGTGACAGGCTTCTGGTCCCGCAGGCGAGATCGTGCGTGCGTGGGTTCGCACAGAGTTCGAGGGCGGCCGCCACGCTCGCCGCGTCGAAAAAGATGATGGCCCTGCAGGATAAGAAAAAGACTAAGGAGATTTTTGTGCATGAGCATTATGGATTCGTTGAAGCGAGGTTGATGCATGGGTATCTGGCGCAATCGATCAGAACTAAAACCGCCAGCGTACACGAAGCTGGAACTCATCGCCTCGGAGAACATCGTTAGCCGTGCCGTCATGGAGGCACAGGGGAAGCGTGCTCACGAACAAGTATGCAGAGGGCTATCCCGGTAAGCGCTACTATGGCGGCTGCGAGTATGTTGATGTCGTGGAGCAGCTGGCGGTGATCGTGCGAAAGGAACTTTTCGGCGCGGCGTGGGCGAATGTGCAGCCGCACTCGGGTGCACAGGCCAACATGGCGGTATTCTTTGCTCTTTGCAGCCAGGAGATACGATCCTCGGCATGAACCTGACAGATGGCGGCCACCTCACACGGAAGCCCTGTCAACATCTCTGGCACCTATTTTAAGGTCATTTCCTATGGTGTGGATCGGAGACGGAGTGCATTGACTACGATGCCCTCGAAGCGCTCGCGAAAGAGCACAAGCCGAAGATGATCATTGCAGGTGCATCTGCCTATGCCCGCACGATCGACTTTGACACGCATTGGGTCGATCGCAAAGACCGTCGGAGCGCTCTTCATGGTGGATATGGCGCACATCGCTGGGCTTGTTGCCGCTGAAAGCATCCAAGTCCTGTTCACATGCTGATGTTGTGACATCGACCACACAAGAACGCTGCGCGGACCGCGAGGGGCATTATCCTCGGACGTGATGAAGAGCTGGGCGAGAAGATCAACAAATCGGTATTCCCTGGCATTCAGGGGCCCCTTATGCACGTCATCGCAGCAAAGGCGGTTGCTCTCGGTGAGCGCTCCAGCCATCGTTTAAGGGAGTACGGCGCACAGGTCGTGAAGAATGCCGCTGCACTTGCGGATGAGCTGATGAAATGCGGTTATCGCATTGTTTCCGGCGGTACAGATACAGCATGTGATGCTTGTCGATCTTACCAATAAGATATCACGGGCAAAGACGCGCAGACCCTGCTCGATGAGGTGAACATCACGGCGAACCGCAATACGATCCCGTTCGAGCCGCGCCAGCCCGTTTATCACGAGCGGCATCCGCCTCGGATCACCTGCGCTCACGACACGCGGCTTCAAGAGGATGATATGCGTGAGGTCGCACGGATCATCGCTCATGTCCTGGATGCTCCGACGGATCGAGGCACGCAAGCGAAGAGGCGCGCAGCCGTGTTGCTGCGCTCTGTGCAAAATATCCCCATCTATGAGTAATTTTTGGAGAAAGGAAGCCTCTCCATGGCTGATACATTTCATCCGTCCGATATTCCGAGTCTCCATCTTGTTGACCATCCGCTGATCCAGCACAAGCTGACGATCATGCGTATGAAGGAGACGGGGACGAAGGAGTTTCGTGAACTCACTATCGGAGATCGCCATGCTCATGGCGTATGAGGATCACGCGCGATTTTCCCCTGTGCGATGTGGAGGTCGAGACACCCCGCTGCAACGTGTCATGCAAAAGATGCTCGAGGGCAAGAAGCTCGGCATCGTCCCCATCCTGCGCGCAGGACTCGGCATGCTCGACGGCATCCTGACACTCGTAGCCCGCCGCACGCGTGGGACACATCGGACTCTACCGTGATCCGGAGACCTGGAGCCGGTCGAATATTACTGCCAAACTCCGAGCGGTGTGGAGGATCGCACGCTCATCGTTCCGGATCCCATGCTCGCAACGGGCGGCAGCGCATCGAGCAGCGCTCACGATGCTCAAGCAGAAGGGGGCAAAAAGAACATCATCCCTCATGTGCCTCGTGTCGGCGCCCGAGGGATTCGGCGCGTAGCTGCCGACCATCCGGATGTGCCGATCTACGTTGCTGCCGTGGACAAATGTCTCAATGAGCACGGCTACATTGTACCCCGGACTCGGCGATGCAGGTGACCGTATCTTTGGGACGCTGTAAAACTCTTCAGCCTTCCCGTATGACGGGGAAGGGGGACCGCGCAAGCGCAGTGGAAGAGATACAAAAGAGACTGCTACATTCATGAACAGTCTCTTTTTGAAGTTCAAAGTATAGGGCGGAGAGGGTGGGATTCGAACCCACGGTGCGTTGCCGCATCACCGGTTTTTCAAGACCGGCTCCTTAAACCACTCGGACACCTCTCCGTGTTCAGCAGGATTTATTCTATCAGAGAAATTAGCCGCGCTGTCAACCCTCTGACATGCGCAGGGATGAGTCCTCCGATGATGAGCCCGGCAAGGCAGGAGCACCCAGCCCATGCCGTAGCGGCAGAGTGGGGAGAGTGTCGCCGACAGAATAGATCGATCGGATCGCAGGGAGTGCCTGCGTGCAGCCCCGCAGTAGCGCGAGGAAGTCGAATGCTGCTGCTGGCGCGGTGCCGATCATCGGAACATACGTAGAGCGGTCGATGATAGCCAACCATGCCCTCGATAAAGGCAGAGGGCAATCAGAACGATGGAAAGTAGGGTAAAGAAAATAGAGCACAGGGCGGTGCGTGTACGAAATGATGCGACTGAGACCGACATTTGAGACCACGAAGGAGAAGACGGGAAAAGAGTACAGCATATTTCGATAGGAGAGAGTTTGGAAAGAGTTCGGAGAACGTCGTACTGCATGCCGTGACAAGCCCAAGGGCTGTTTTGAGAGCGAGGCACAGGTGATTGTAATGCCGAGCAGCACACGCAAATGCACCAAAGTAATGTGCAGCGATATGGGCGAGTACAGTCGCCGCCGTTCGCGTCAACGCCATGAGACAGCACGGCTTTGCGCACCGATATACGTGAGCGCAAAGTAGATGAATGCCATCAGCGCAGTACTGAATGTGCCGGAGACAATCGTGCTGTAGGAGAGATCCTCTGGATCGAGCAGCCCCAGACGCTTGATCGCATTGATCGGGGATGTTGCCAAAGCGCGAGTGCGGCGAGCACATCCATCGTGTTGTAGCCCTCGATCAGCCCCGTAAAGAAGGCATGTTCTGTATATGCGTTTTGTCGGTCTCATCCCGATCACCGTACCCCATCGGATTGCAGTACGGCGGTGACAATCAGAATGCCGAGAAGAGCAAAAAGAGCGGGTTGAGTACCCTTTCCAATCCAGATGAGGATGCCTGAGGGGCGCAGGAAGTAGAGACAATGGCATCAACGTAAAACTGAACAGTCCCAATGGCTGTCCTCGAGCGGGACAAAGGGGCAGCGCCCACTTGAAAAGAGAGACTGTGGCGGTGCGCGGAATTGCAAAGAAAGGACCAATGCAGAGAGTAGGGCACAGGTGAACGCATAGGCAAAGTGTTGGTCGATCTTCATTCCAATGTCACAGACTTTCACTCTCGTAATGCTGATCGCTGCGATACCGAGGAGCGGCAGTCTACTCCTGTGATGCAGAAGCCAATGAGTGCCGGCAGTATCGACGCTCCGGCAGCCCTGCCCCTATGGATGCGGGAAGATAAGATTGCCGGCGCCAAAAACCATCCCAAGAGCATGGATGCGATTTCAAGAATGTATTCGTGTTTTTAAGACGGTGTTTCATCTGTAAGGATTTCCTATCATAAAAATATTATAAAAATTTCAATACAATAATTATAACAGGGAATGGAAGCCGTTTGTCAAAGATGGAAGAAGTTGCTATAATAGATCCGTATGATTCGGCGCAGTGGAGGAGATGTCTGTATGCGCATTGCTCTGTTTGATTCGGGGATTGGCGGACTGACGGTTCTCAGTCATGCACGCCGCGTATTGCCATCCGAGGAGTTTCTGTTCTTTGCCGACCGCGATCATGTTCCTCATGGAACGAAGTCCGTTTCTACCGTTCGCGGTTATGTACGGAGGCCTTTCAAGCTTTCTCGTCGAGCGACAGAAGGCGGATGCCGTCGTTGTCGCTTGTATATACGGCGACCTCCGTCGCAGTGGAGGAGATGCGCGGCTGTACGATGTGCCGACTCATCGGCATGGAGCCGGCCGTAAAGAAGGCTCTTGCACAGGACGGCAGATCGGCGTGTGCTCGTGACGGCAACGCCGATTACGGTCAATGGGGAGAAGCTGCGTCGTCTCTTATCGGACTATGATACAAAGGGGCTTTGTCGATCTCCTTGCGCTGCCAGGCCTCGTAGAGTTTGCAGAAAGTCGAGGTCTCGTCTGCGCGCGTGGAGGAGCATCTATGGAATACGCTTTCACCTTATGAACTCAGCAAATATTCCGCCATCGTCTTGGCTGCACGCATTTAACTATTTCAAGGACACCATGCGCAGACTTTTTGCCGAAGACAATGGGCTTTGTGGATGGAAACGAAGGCACGGTAGAAGAGCTTTGCGCGGCGTACAGGCCTTACGACGGCGGCCGCAGGTACGGAGATGGCACCTCGTGAGTTTTTGAGTCCGGTCGTCCGATGGCGGGACAGGAAGCCCTGGCGCGTATCGAGAGCTATCTTACGCGAGCCGCGCGCATGGAGCAGGTGTTTGAAGGAAGGGGAGCATTCAGCTGCCGATTAGGGTTGAACATCGCGAATTGAATTTTACGATACTGGATGCGATGGAGGTCGTACACCATGCGAACCACATTCGCTGGTTTGAAATTGGGCGGGTGGCCTACCTGCGCCGTATTGGCATTACGCTCGGCGCGCACTGATGGAGGCCGGCCATGTGTTTCCATCACGAAGGTAGGTGCTCAGTTTCATGCACGCGGGCATTTCGATGATGATCTCATCATTGAGACGACTGCGACGGCACTGACCAAAGCGAAGATGGCCTTTTTCAGTATCGTAAAGTTCTAAATGCGCAGGAGACGGTTCTCGTGACAGGTTTCTCCGAGAACGTATTCACCGTACGCGAGACGGGGCGTATCACGCGTCTGCCAAAGGAGTTTTTATGAGCCGCCTCGAAGCGGCGAATGTTACAGGAGAAAGAGGGACGGGACATTGGGATCTGAACTTGGATGGTGGATACACTTACTCGTCGTCATCCTCATCGTCGAGAGATTGGGCGGCGTGTACTTTTGCCTATCTCGGTACGGAGAAGATCGTGCCGAAAACGGAGGAGATGACAGCATACTCTGTCGTTGAGCGTACCGATGAGCGGCTTGTGATCGGTGCGACGATCCCCTTGCAAATGAGGGGAAGCAGTGCGACGATCATGGACGCAGACCCTTTGCGTCGCAGCTGCCCTATGAACCAGTATGATGGAGCACTTGTGCGCGGCAAGGTGAGCTTGCGGGGGCGCCCGCGAGGACGACTACTTCGAGGGGCGGTGCTCATTCAAAAGCGTGAGTGCATCGACCTCGTTCTCAAGCTCTCCATCGAGGCGCAAAGGCAACAATGAAGAAGCGATTGCACATATGCGGATTTCCGGATGGATCTCATCTATCAGGAGACGGGCCGCATTCGGCACATTACCTCGAAAATCATGCTGAAGATTACGCAGCAGAGATCGCGTGCACTTGCGGGCGTTGCGCTCGTCGAGGAAGGGAAGGAAGAATGGCTGAGGTGGAGATTCTTCCCGTTCCAACGCGGATCCTGACGGATGCGGACGACATTGTGGATGCCATCGAATACTGCGCAGGAGCACGGGTCAGCGGATGACCTCGTCTGCTGTGCCGAGAGCGTGGTTGCGGTGACGCAGGGCGTGATAGCACGCCCAGAGGAGCTGAACATCTCGGTGCTGCACGCTTTGCGTGCCGCTTCATCCCCGATTACGGCAGTCTTGCAAGCCCCCGCGGCATGCAGGCGCTGATGGATGTGAGGGAAAGTGGCGTGTCCTGTTCGCACTGTTTGCAGGATTCCTCGGCAAACTCGTCGGCAAGAACGGGCTGTTCTATCAGTGGGGCGGCAAGGAAGCTCGCGCTCATCGACGATGTGACAGGCACGATGCCGCCGTTCGACAAGGTGATCGTCTACGGACCTGCCGAGCGGATCAGGTTGCCGCACTGTTCGTGACCGTGTCGGTGCGTTCGGCGGGATGATTGCCGATGTGAATGATCTCAAGCGTTCGCGCGCGTGGTCGGTGTATCAGATGGGGTCGGCGGCGAACTTGCAGCACAGCCGCTGCTTGATAATCCGTTCGGCAATGCCTCGCAGAAAACACCGATCTGTATCATCAAGAACTATCGGCGCGTATCAGGAAGGTGCATCGGGTGTAAGTTAAGAGCACTTCACCATGCTAGCATGGCCCTCCCTCATTTCGATGGGGAGGCTTTGCATTGACATATTAGCCATCACCGAAGCGGGAGGCGGGCGGAAAAACGAGTCGATAGCTCTGCATAAACTTCCAAGGAAAATTTCATGCCAAGAAGAGATCTGAGGCGTCCTGATCAGCTGCGTCCCGTGCGGATTGAGCGCGGTTGTCAACGATATCCTGCAGGTTCAGGCGCTTATTGAGACAGGGACATACACGCGTCCTTTGTGCAGCGAAGTGTGGAGGAGCGTGTCGCGTAAAAGGTTCGGGGACAGGCTGGGTGACGGCAGAGTACTCGATGCCGCCCGGTGCTGGATCTGAGCGCACGGCGCGTGAGGCCGTGCGCGGATACCAGTCTGGGCGCACGCAGGAGGTCCAGCGCCTCATCGGACGTGCCCTGCGTGCGGTCGTCGACATGAAGGCACTGCGTGAGCGCACAATCCACATCGACTGCGATGTGCTGCAGGCGGACGGCGGAACACGGACGCATCGATCACAGGTGCATTCGTTGCGCTCGTTGAGGCGTGTTAGACTTCTATACGAAGTGGGGTTTTCCCCGTGCGTGATTATGTGGCAGCAGTCAGCGTTGGTATCGATGCTGAGAGTACGCCTCCTCGATATCTGCTATGAGGAGGACTCCTCTGCCAGTGGTTGATATGAATCTCGTTATGACGGGAGCAGGGGAGTTCGTTGAGGTGCAGGGAACGGGCGCAGGACGGTCATTTTCACGCACGAGAGATGCTCTTCTCAGATCTTGGTGAACGTGGAATACGTGAACTCATCGATCATCAGAAGGCGGCACTTGGCGAGATCCTGTCGTGGCTGCCGGGACGGGAGGGGTAATATGGAAAAAGATCATCCTTATTGCGACATCGAATGAGGGGAAGGTGCGTGAGATGGAGAAGGCATTCGAGGGACTGCCCGTGCACCCTTGTCCCACTCTCCCGCATACGAGAAGTCCTGCCGGATGCCGGAGAAATCGAAGAGCCTGTGGAGGATGGGGGAGACCTTCCTCGAAAATGCGCGTATTAAGGCCCATTACTATCGCACACAGACGGGCGCTTGCAGCGCTTGCTGATGACTCAGGCCTTACGGTCGAGGTCCTGGCGGTGCGCCTGGCGTCTACTCAGCACGCTATGCAGGCGTGCATGGAGATGATGCAGCGAATAATGAAAGCTGATCGCGGAGATACGAGCGCAAGGGACAGAGAATGCTGCTGCCGCCTATCATTGTGCGCTCGTACTCGTTCTCGAGGATGGCCGCGAGCTCGGTGCAGAGGGACATGTGCCGGCTTTATTCGTCCAGAGGCACGCGGTACAGAGGGGTTCGGATACGATCCACATTTCTATCGTGCAGACCGGGAGATCCATGGCAGAATTGTCGCGTGCGGAAAAGCACACGATCAGTCACCGTGGCGCGGCACTTGATATGATGAAGAAAAATGTTGGCGGAGGGCACTATGAAGATCGGAATCGTCGGTGACGGTCACGGTGATGTCCGTATGTTGAGGATATGCTCTCTGCATCCGGTGCAGCGGATGCAGAGATGTGGCTGCACGCCGGGGACTTGCGCCAGATGCAGATGTTCTGGAGGAAATGACGGGAAAGCCCGTGGTACGTGCTTGGAAACTGCGATTTTCATATGGAGGGCGTGTATGACGAGACCGTTGTTGAGATCGCCGGGCACCGTATCTTCCTGACGCACGGGCATCTCTTCAACGTACGCTTTGACACGGCGATAGCTTGCGGAGGCGGCACGCGAGTCGGGGGCGAGATATTGCGGTATATGGACATACGCATATTGCGCTTGAGGCGCGCGGAGATATTACAGTTCTCAATCCCGGCAGTATTGCACGGCCACGCGATGAGCGGCGTGGCTCATTCATGCTTGTGGAGTTCAGCGAGGATGAAAAACCAGCGGTGACCTCATCCGTATCTGACCATAGGGTAAAGATTTGGTACCAAATAGAAAAATTTCACAATGAGAATGCGACAGCAAATCCATATCCTGCGATATGGATTTTTAATGTTCTATTATAAAAATTTATAAAAACAATAAAGATAATAAATGGAGAATTTGGTGTAAATAATTGCATATAAGCCAATAATAATAGATTGTTTTATCGTGTGAATATCATTCCCAATTTGAATTGTATTCAAATTTTTCAAGGCTTTGCACCATGTTTGAAAGACTTGAAAGCATGAAAAATATGATATAGTCTAACTAACCTGTGTATAAGTTATATTTATAGGAGGGATTATTTTTGCGAGAGCTAAGCGCAAAAAGCAATCACGGAGAACGTCGCCGAGATGTGCAAAGAAGCGGCGTACTATCTCCTGAATGATGTCATACGAGGGACTCAAAAAGGGGCGAAGACGAGAGGAGTCACCCGTAGGGAAGGGTCGTTTTGGATCAGGATCATTCGCAACGCCGAGATCGCACGCGAAGAGGATCGTCCCTACTGTCAGGATACGGCATGACGATCGTGTTTGTGGAGATTGGGCAGGATCTCCATCACGGATGGACTCCTTGAGGATGCGATCAATGAGGGCATCGCGAAGGGGTACACGGAGGGCTATCTGCGCAAGTCGGTCGTTTGCAGAGCCGCTCTTCAACCGCAAGCAAACACGCAGAAACAATACGCCGGGTGTTATCTACACGAAGATTGTCGCGGGGGACAAGCTCAGACATCACGATTGCGCCGAAGGGATTTGGTTCGGAAAAACAAGTCCGGTGTCAAGATGCCAGTTCCTGCCGACGGTGTGGAGGGCGTGAAGAAGGCGGTCATGAGATCGTCCAGCGCAGGTCCGAACCCGTGCCCGCCTGAGGTCATCGGTGTCGGCATCGGCGGTACGATGGATCAGGCGGCACTCTCTCGAAGAAGGGCACTCACGCGTCCCATCGACCAGCGCCACTCCATGCCCGAGTATGCAAAGCTCGAGGAGGAGATTCTCGAAATGGTGAACAAGACGGGCATCGGACCGCAGCTTGGCGGAACGACGACCGCGCTTGCCGTGAACATTGAGTGGGGCGCAACGCATATTGCGGGCCTCCCAGTTGCGGTGACGATTTTGCTGCCATGCACTTCGGCATGCACCATCGCGTCCTCGTAACAGCAGTTCCTGTGTATTATTGTTGAGAATACTCATGGCGGAAAAGTATCCGTATTACGACCTCCGTTCACGGAGGAAATCGCCGCAAGCTCAAGGCAGGCGACAGCGTTCTCATCACGGGCACGATCATCGGCGCACGCGATGCGGCACACAAGGCGATAGACAGAGGCACTCGCAAAAGGGAGAGCCTCTGCCGGGTTGACTGGCAGGATCAGATTGTCTACTACCTCGGACCGACGCCGGCGAAGCCGGGCGATCCGATCGGCTCGGCAGGTCCGACGACCTCCGGCCGCATGGATGCCTCAGCACACCGACGATGCTTGAGCAGGGCATCAAAGGTATGGTGGGCAGGGGTCGCGCTCGGCTGCGGTCGTGGGTCGATGAAGAAGAACGGCGTCACCTATTTTGCCGCCGTCGGCGGCGCTGCTGACGCTCATCGCGAAAATCCGTGAAGAAGTACGAAGTCGTAGGCTATCCCGGAACGTGACCTGAGGCGGTTGCAAAAGCTGACGGTCGAGGACTTCCCGCATCGTCGTCATTGACTCTGAGGGCAACAACTCTATGAAATGGGGCAGAAACCTCACCGCAAACTCTAAGGAATCGCTGATAAAATGAAGTCCGTCAGATTGACGTAGATTTTTCGTCCGATTGAGGCAGCAAACCGGACGCACAGCCAAAAAGCTATGTGGAGGATTTGCCCCTAACGAAAACGGGAGATGCGCTAGATGAGTGCGGCTGAATTTATCAGTGCTTCCTTAACTGGAGTGTTCATACCGATGGGTTTATGGCACGCGACAAATCATCGCGGGGCTGTTCAAACAGCGTTCGGGGCATATATCAAGGTCTATATATTTCAGGAGGGTCTGAAATGTTCCACACAACCTTTTTACATGCGGCGGCTGCACTCGTGGTCGGACTCGTACATCATTGGTGTGTTCTCTTCGAGCACATCTTTACGAATTCGACTGTGCTTCAGGGGCAAAAGCCTTCAATGATCGCGCTTGCCGCGATGGATCTCATCGCGCCCCGTGTTCCTACGCGCTCGAGATTTTGCCATCGCCAGTGCCGATTCTTTTCCACGCGGTCTATGGCATCTATATTGCAGACGCAGGCGAAGAACAATCATAACATTGTGGCTGCATCCGCAGCTGGCGGTTCGCCGTGCAGCGCTATACGGCATGGCTGCTCATCCCCTTCTCATCTGGCACGTTGACTATAGCGCGTGTGGCAAAAGGCGCGTCAGAACTCGCTATCAACTATGACCTGCTTTACACCTACTTTGTGTCCAAACGATTATGCAACCTCCATACCGTACTTTATACGCTCCGGCATGATTGCCGCGATCTTCCATTTCTGCAACGGCATCTCGACGTTCTGCACTGACGTGGGGGCATTGCGAGGGGCCCGCGCGCAGTCCGTGATCGCGCTGTCGATGGATCTCGCACGCTGATGGTCGTGGCGCTCGCCTTCATGGGCGGCTGTTTCGTAAGAAGCGCAGCAAAGGAGGTAGAATGGCTAAAGAGTACCGAAAATAACATTGCGGTCATCGGCGGCGGTCTGGCGGGGCTTCTCGCTGCGCTGAAGATCTGCGAGGGCGGCGGCAAGGTCGATCTCTTTTCCTGCCTGCTGAAGCGCTCTCACTCGCTCTGCGCGCAGGGCGGCATGCGATGCCTGCATGGATGCGAAGGGCGAGGCGACAGCGTCTATGAGCACTTCGACGACTACGGTCTACGGCGGCTCCTCGCTGACCAGCTTGCCGTCAAGGGCATGGTTGAGGCGGCGCCGCGCCTGGTCAAAGATGTTTGACCGCATGGGCGTTCCGTTCAACCGACACGCGAGGGCGTGCTCGATCTCACAACTTCGGCGGTCGAAGAATAAGCGCACGGTCTTTGCCGGTTCTACGACGGGGCAGCAACTTCTCTATGCACTCGACGAGCAGGTGCGCCGTTGGGAGGTCAGGGCAGATCACGAAATACGAGTTCTGGGAATACATCCGCGCGATCAAGAACAAGGACGGCATCGTCCGCGGTGCGGTCGCGCAGAACATGAACTCAAACGAGATCAGAGGCATTCCCTGCGGATGTCGTCATGCTCGCGACAGGGCGGCGGACAGGTGTTCGGCCGCTGCACGAGCGTCCACGATCTGCAACGGCTCGGCTGTCTCCTCTGCATACCAGCAGGGCGCGCACATCGGCAACCCCGAGTTCATCCAGATCCATCCGACCGCAATCCCCGGATCGGATAAGAACCGTCTCATGTCCGGGCGTGCCGCGGTGAGGGCGGACGCGTCTGGACGATACAAGGACGGCAAGCCTTGGTACTTTCCTCGAGGAGATGTACCCCGCATACGGCAACCTCGTTCCGCGTGACGTTGCCTCACGCGCGATCTTCAGGTCTGCGTGCACATGGGGCTCGGTGTCAGCAACGACCGCCGCGTCTACCTCGACCTCTCGCACATCCCCGACGGACACCTCGAGCACAAGCTCGCGGCATTCTCGAGATGTACTCGAGTTTGTCGGTCGGGATCCGCGCAAAGGTGCCGATGGAGATCTTCCCGTCCGTGCACTACTCGATGGGCGGCATCTGGGTCGACCGTATGCACCACACGAACATCCGGTCTCATGGCGGCGGGCGAGTGCGATCACCAGTACCACGGCGCGAACCGCCTGGGCGCGAACTCCCTCCTCTCGGCAAGCTACTCCGGCTACGTCGCAGGACCTGAGTCGCTCCGCTGGGCGCGCAGCAGGCGACGTGCGGCGCTCACGGAGGAAGAACTCGAGGCAGCGCGCAGGGAATGCGTTGCAGAGTTCGACAAGATCCGCAATATGACGGGTTCTGAGAATGCGCATCAAAAGCTCCACTCAGGAGATGGGCGAGATTATGTATGACTACGTCTCCATCGAGCGCGACAACAAGGGTCTCGACATCTGCCTTGAAAAAGCTCAAAGGGGGATTCTCAAAGCGCTGGGACGACATCGGCGTGACCGACCACGGCACATGGGCAAACCAGGAGGCGATGTTCGTACGTCAGCTGCGCAACATGATCCTCTATGCGATGGCTGTCGACGAAGGCAGCACGTGCCGTGATGAAACCGCGGTGCACATGCGAAGATCCTCCTCGACGATAAGGGCGAGCGTATGACGGATGCCGACGGTGAGCTGATGTTCTACGGACGCGATGATGGACGTTTCATGAAGACCTCCATCGTGGATTACGATCCGCAGACGGAGGGCAATCATCAGCTTTCACATGGTTTCGAGCATTCACTCATCAAGGCGCGTGCGCGTAACTTCCCGCAGTTGCCAGAAAGGAGTAAGGGAGGATAGAAGTCATGGCAGAACAGAAAAAGTTCGTTTTATCATCGAGCGTCAGGATGGACCGAACGAGAAACCCTATACGCAGGAGTTCGAGGTCGACTATCGCCTCGGTCTTAGTGGTTGCGGCTCTTGTGGAGATTCAGAAAAACCCCGTGACGGTGGACGGCAGGCGTGTCCCGCTCCAGTTTGGGGAGTGCAACTGCCTGAGAAGGTATGCGGAGCATGCATGATGGTCATCAATGGCCGTGCACAGCAGGCGTGCTGTGCGCTGGTGGATCATCTATCACAGCCAATCCGTCTCCAGCCGGCGCGGACATTCCCGGTCATCCGTGACCTTCTCATCGACCGATCGGTTATGTTCGAGAGCCTCAAGCGTATACATGGCTGGATTGAGGGTTGACGGTACCTGGGACAATAAGGATGCCCCCATCCAGAACCCGTACACGGCGGAGACATGCTACGAGCTGTCACACTGCTGACCTGCGGGTGCTGCCTCGAGGCGTGCCCGAACGTCGGCCCGCAGTCAGACTTCATCGGTCCTCACCGACGGCACAGACCCTGCTCTTCAGCTCCATCCGCTCGGAAAGTTCGATGCGCCGAGGCGTCTCAATGCGCTGATGGAAAGGGCGGCATCACGAGCTGCGGCAACAGCCAGAACTGTGAGACGTGTATGCCCGAAGACGCATCAGCTCACGCAGCATCTCGCCCAGCTCAACCGCGAGGTTAACAAGCGGAGCACTGCGCAATATGTTTAACCACTAATCCGACTCCTGCAGAAGTCGAGCATAGAGAAGGGGCGGTTGCACGAACGCCTATCGACTCCTGCGCTCGCCACTTCCCTCGTTGCGACGGGGAAGCTGAGATACCATCATTCTAGCCTCCCCCCGTGCGACACGGGGAGAGGACCACTGTAAGCGGTGGAAGGGGACGCTTGTAGCGATACCGCTGATGCATAGACAAGGGCTGTTGCACGAAGTTTTTCTAGCTTCGTGCAACAGCCCCTTTATGTTGTCTCTAGAAGCTCAGAGCTGAAAGCGCCCTACAAGTCGCTGCAGATCCTGAGCGAGCTGTGCCAGTGTCTGGCTCGCGGCACGATCTCCTGCATGGAGGCCGCCTGCTGCTCCGGAGACAGCAGAGACGTTCTCCGCCTCGGAACTCACGGCATTCGAGACCTTTGCACCGATTCGACAGGAGTTGAACATCTGCTCGCTTCCCGCCTGTGATGCCATCGGTGCTCTTCAGAATTGTGTCCACCTTATGTGAGAGCTCCTTGACGACGCCTGCGATGCGGTCGAACTGTTCGCCCGCCCTGATTGACCTGTGTGACGCCCCTCACCGACCCGTTCCTTTTTGCTCCCTGCGCCGACCTTGAACGTGCTTTCAATACGGTTCGCATTCTCTGTGATGAGTCCCGTGATCTCCTGTGCCGCCGTCTCCGGACTGCTCGGCAGCTTTCGTACTTCCTCGGCAACGACGGCAAAGCCGCGTCCCTCACTCTCCTGCGCGTGCTGCCTCGATGGCGGCGTTGAGGGCGAGAGGTTCGTCTGTCCCGCGATCTCCGTAATCATCTCGACGATCTCGGAGATGCGCTTGGAACTCTCATAGAGGTGCCGTAACGGCGTTGCCGACATCCTGTGCGCTCTGATTGAGGGACATCCATGCCCCTTCACGGCAATGCCGAGTCCCTGCTGCCCCTCGACGGTGGCTTCCTGTGCGCTGTGTCGCCGCGGAGACATCCGTGATTTCGTTCGTGATGTTGTTGATGGCATGTGTGATTTGATCCACCGTTTGGAAGGATTCATCGACGACCTCACGCTGCTCGATGGTGCTGCCCGTGATCTTCTACAGTGCCTCAGCTGCGTGCTGCGCACCCTGCGCCGACTGATCGGCAGAGGCGGTCAGCTGCTCGGAGGCGGCGGCAAGATGCTCCGCTGTCTGTGCCGCGCTCTGGATGAGATCGCGCAGCCCCTGACCATCGCAAGGAAGGCGTTGTGCAGCCTGTCCAATCTCATCCTCGCGATTCATCTCGGGCGGCACAATGCCGAGATTCCTTTGCGACCTCGGTCGCCGCTCCTGCCATATTCTCGAGCGGGCCTGCGATTGAACGAGCGATTGCACAGAGACAGTCCGGAGAGGGAGAACAAGGGAGAGAGGAGGTCCCGCAGCCATTGTCCGTTTGAGGGCATTCACATCTGCCAGTGCTTCTGTTTTCGGCACGAAGAGACGAGCGACCAGCCCATGTGCCGACGGGGTGGACAGCATAAAAAGTAGTCGACATTCTGATAACTGGATTCAAAGAAGCGCGGCTCCTTCGAGGGAAAAACGACCTGCCGCCTCCCTCACCTGTTCGTGCACATTGTTCTCCATCGTCAGGGTGGAGTGGTAGATAAAACGCCTTGCCATCGGTGGGAAGGCGCGCGGTTTCCCCGAATCGCGAATGCGGCAGCCCTTTCCTCTACGCTGGAAAGAGGGGACATCCATCCCGAGAATCGCTTCCGTGCCGTTGCTTGGATGCAGTGCACGGCTCAGCGAAACTACCTTCTTTTGATGGAGATTTGTTGATGAATACCTCCGAGATTTGTACGCCGCTGTTCTCCTTTGCAATCTTGTACCACGGGCGTGGTGGTCGCGTCGAACTCGGCTCTCGGCACAACCTTCTCGTGACCGTAGAAATCACGATCAGGAAAGCCATGTATATGCCGTCAATATCGGTACGATACTCAAAAATCTCTGGCAGCAGAGACTAAAACTTTCATCGGACGGCAGCTCTGTCGACCACACCTGTCCCAGCCCTTCAGAATGCCGCACCGCTCCTGCACCAAACTGTTGATCTGTTCGGCATGATACTCCGCGAGTGCCTCCATCTCGCGCTCTGTCTCTCGATTCGATCATCTCGCTCGCTTTCAATAGGAGAATGCCGCCATCGCAATAAATATTACGATGAACGGCCTCAATCCAGAGCAGCATCTTCGACTGCAGCTTCATACAACCAACTCCTTTGTTCATGATTCTCACGAAATGCGTATACTGTAACTTGTTCGTTATAAAAACAACTTATCCTTTAATAGATTAAAATAAATAGTAAAATTCTGCTTTCAATAAGCTAAAAAGAAACCAAAAGGGGACTGTTGCATGAAGTTCTCTAGCTTCGTGCAACAGCCTATGACTGAAGGATTTATTTGGAAAAATTTCGTCAGTCGGATTTTTTGCATACGACTGGACAGATAGTTCGCGGCAAGCGATCCGAATATTATGCCATACACTGAAGAGTGCACCCGGAATTGCCGCTGCCGCGCCGAAGTGCAGGAGGGCGAGGGAGGTCGCAAGTCCCTGAGTTCTGCATGCCGACCTCGATGGATGCTGCCTTGACCTTTGCAATATCCATGCGAAGTGCTTTTGCAACGACAAAGCCAAGCGTGTAGCCAAGGAGATTATGGCACTGACGACAACCATGATGAGTGCACCTGTCTCGATGATGCGCCCTGCATTTGCCGAGACGACGCCGCCCACGATGAGGACAATGGCAACGACGGAGATGAGCGAGAGCACCTTGACAACTTTTTGTACGGGACGCGCAAAAAGAAATGGTTGATGAGGATGCCGAGGAAGATCGGCGCGATGACGACCACGTGCGATGGGAGATCATCATCTTCTCTGCCGGAATGTCAATCCACTGACCTGCCAGCCAGGTGTGAGGCGGGGTCATAAAGGGGCGAGGATGGTGGAGGCCATCGTCATGGAGACGGAGAGCGCGACATCGCCGCGCGTGCGAGATAGAGTCATGACGTTCGATGAGGGTGCCGCCGGGACAGGGTGCCGACGAGGATGACGCCCGCTGCGAGCTCAGGCAGGAGGGAGAATGCGTGTGCCAGGCCCCACGCGAGCAGCGGCATGATGCCGAACTGCGCGACCGTTCCGATAGATACATCGCGCGGACGCTGCAGGACGAGCTAAAGAATCCTCAAACTGCAGTGTCATACCATGCCGAACATGACGATGCCGGAGCAGAATGTGTGATCCGGGGAACCGTCCAAATAAACGTCCACGGCTGAAAGAGTGAAATACCCGCGATGAGGATAACGAATAATGCCATGTGGCAGGGAGACGAAATTGCTGAGTTGTTCAAGTGTCTGCATAGATGCAAACTCCTTTCGATTTAAAGAGATCTTGATGAAATCCTCAAGTTTCTTGAGTGCCGATACCATCCGCAATGCTCTGACGTGCTGCCGCAATGCCGTCCGCGATGGAGGATGCCGCGCCACTCGATGTAGATTGCAGCTCCAGCGTTCATCAGGCAGATGTCGGCGCGTGCGTCTGTGATTTCGCCTGCGAGGAATGCCGCGCGTGTAACGGCTGCGTTTCTCCTCGGGAGTGCCGCGCGGATCGCGTCTTTGGATGCGGGTACCATGCCGAAGTCACTCAGGGGCGGATCTCGTAGGCGCTCTCCGTGCCGTCTGCAATCTCGCGTACGAGGGTCGGTGCACCGATGGAGATCTCGTCCATGCCGTCCGTGCCGTGGACGATGAGCGCACAGCTGATTCCGAGATCGCGGTACCTTTGCGAGCGGGCGCAGATGCTCTCCGTAGACGCCCGAGCAGCATATAGGCGGGGCGTGATGGGGTTCGTGAGCAGGGTCCCCAGGATGTTGAATACCGTACGGATGCCGAGTTCGCGGCGAATTGCGCCGACGTGCTTCATCGACTGATGATAGCGCTGGGCAAAGAGAAATGCCATGCCGACAGCGCTGAGCTCCTCGCGCACCTTCTGCGGGCGGCTGGTCGATGTTTACGCAGCGAGCGCCTCGAGACGGTCCGCGCTGTGCCGCTCTTCGAGGAGGCCGCGCGGTTGCCAGTAGCTTGCAGACCTTGAGTCCCTGCCGCCGCTGCAGGAACGAGGCCGTCGTCGAGACGTTGATGCTGCCCGAGTGGTCGCCGCCCGTACCGACGATGTCGATGACCTCCATGTCGTGTCTCGACGAGTTCTGCGTGCGCACGCATGGCGGCAGCAGATCCCGAGATCTCAGCGATGGTCTCATGCCGCTGCTCTTCGTGGAGAGCGCAGCGAGAGTAGGCGGCGTTCCTCGACCGCGGAGCTCGCCTGACATGATTTCATCATGACGGCAGTATGCTTCATCAGTAGTAAGATCCTGCTTGTCTGACGATCTTTTGATCGCTTCTTTGATCATTCCATTCCCCCACAGTTGAATATAAAAGACAAGGCGGTATTATAGCACACTTATGCAACGCATGACAAAAGAGTATATTTGTGAGGACTGCGTCAGAGATGTGATATAATCTCTTAACTCGTGTGTTATTAGACGCTTGACGATGAAAGTAGGAGAGACTATGTTTGAACCGCGTTTTACGACGCTGAATATGAATGAGATCTTGAAGTACCTTGGATTCGCGGACAGGGAGCTGACGGAGGAGATCGCGGCGCAGATCAAGCGCTGTACGGACGAGGTGCTCGCCGCAGCGACACCGCGCCTCACGTATCGTCACGGCACCTCTTGCATGGACGGTGCCGTGCTCGGTGTTACGTTTGCAGGGCAGGACATCCCGCAGATGCTCGCAGCCCATGAGGAGGCTGTGCTCTTCGAGCAACGCTCGGCCTGGTGATCGAGCGGCTGATGATGCGCTATGAGGTGACAAATGCGGCGGACTCCTGTAATTATGGATGCATGCGCGAGTACGGCGATCGAGAATATGCAGCAACTTTGAGAGCGATATGCGCAGCGCCGTCGAGGCGGAGGGCGCTATCTGACGGATCGGTTCAGCCGGCTACGGCGGGACCTGCCGATTACGGGCAGCCGAAAATTCTTTGCGCTGCTCGACATGACGCGGCGTGTCGGCGTCTCGCTGACGCCGACAACGATCATGGTGCCGCGCAAGTCTGTGACGGCGATCATGGGGATTGCGCGCACGCCGCAGCCGCATCGGCCGCCGGACTGCGAGCACTGTCTCATGTTCCGCAACTGTCCGTTCCGCAAGGCAGGACGCGAGATGTGCGAGAAGGGGCAAGACACAATAACGGAATGAAAAATATGGGAGATATGCGAATGAACGATATCATCATACTGGACGGAGCATGGGAACGGAGCTGCAGGCACGCGGACTTGCGCCGGGCGAGCGCCCTGAACTCTTCGGCATGGAGCATCCCGAGGTGATCGAGGAGGTTCATCGAAACTACATTACGGCGGGCAGCCGTGTCATCTACAGCAATACCTCTGGTGCAAACGGACACAAAGCTGTCGGCACGGGCAAGACGGTAGCAGAGGTGATCGCCGCGAACGTCGCGACTGCACGGCGTGCGGCGGAGAACTCAGTGTCGGGCGTGCGCGTTGCACTCGATATCGGTCCCATCGGGGAGCTGGTCGAGCCGCTCGGACGCTCGTTTCGAGGATGCCTATGAGCTTTTCGCGAGATGGTGACTGCGGGTGAGGAGGCGGGTGCCGACCTCGTGATCTTTGAGACGCTGACCGACCTCTACGAGGCCAAAGCGGCGGTGCTGGCGCACAAAGGAGCACCGAAGCTGCCAATCTGGGTGACGATGACGTTCGAGCAGAACGGGCGCACCTTCCTCGGCGCTGCCGTCTCCGTCCGTTGCTGGTCACGCTCGACGCACTCGGCGTTGCAGGCACTCGGCGTCAACTGTTCGCTCGGTCCCGTGGAGCTTGTCCCGAGTGTAGATGAACCTCATGGAGTGGACGGATCTGCCGATCGTTGTCAAAGCCGAACGCGGGACTCCTGACCCGCGCACGGGCGCATGCAGATGACAGCGGAGGACTTTCGGACGCGAGATGACGTGTAGTTCGCACGGCGCGGTGCAGTTATCATGGGCGGCTGCTGCGGCACGACGCCCGACTTTATCCGTGCGCTTTGCGACTGGCGCGGTGCAGTGCGATCAGAGCGCCCGCGGAAGAAGCGCAGGGGTCTCACCGGGGCGCGTTGCGGAGTACGCAAGCTCAACGTCATCGGCGAGCGCATCAACCCGACGGGGCGAAAGCGCCTCAACAGGCGCTCCCGACGAGGACTACGGCTACATCAAGAAACTTGCCATCTCCGCAGCAGGGAGGCGGGCGCGCAGGTGCTCGACATCAACGTCGGCGCACAGGGCGTGGACGAGAGAAAGATCATTCCGTACGTTGTCAAGGCGGTGCAGAGTGTCGTTGACTCTGCCGCTCCAGATTGACTCGGCGAATCCAAAGGTGATCGAGGCGGCGCTGCGCGTGACGAACGGGCGCGTCATCATCAACTCGGTCAGCGGCGAGCGCGAGCGCATGGACGCTATCTTCCCCGCTCGCCAAAAGCGCTACGGCGCGGCAGTGCCTCGGTCTCGCGATGGATGAGCGCGGACTGCAGAGACAGCAGCAGCGCGTTGCCATCGCTGAGCACATTGTCGCGGAGGCGGGAAAAAGTACAGCCTCGACCGCGAGGGACATCATCATCGACTGCGTTTGACACTCACCGTCTCGGCACAGCAGGGAGCAGGCGATGGAGACCCTGCGCGCAGTGCGCGAGGTCATCGAGCGCCTCGGACTCCACTGTGCGCTCGGCGTCAGCAACATCTCGTTCGGACTGCCCGCGCGCGGACACGTGACGGAGAACTTTCTCATTCAGGGCGATGCACGTCGGACTTGATTTCCCGATCATCAATCCGAACACGAAGGGGCGTCATGGATGCTGTTGTATCCTTTCCGCGCGGTGTCGGGGAGGATGTGGACTGCGCCGCATATATCGAGCGGTTTGCTCGAGCAGGCAGAGATGCGCCGTCGCAAGGAACTCGGCATTACGGGCGATGAGGGCGGCGGGAGCGGTGCAGACTGCCCGCCGCAGCGGACAGTGCGGGCGAGTCGATCCTCTGATGGACGCGATCATTCGCGGACTCAGTCGACGATGCGGAGCGCATCACGCGAAAACTTCTCACGGAGATGGCGCCGATGGAGATCATCCAGGAGAAGGTCATCCCGCGCTTGACATCGTCGGGCGATCGCTACGAGGAAGGAGATCATCTTCCTGCCGCAGCTCATCAATGCGGCGAATGCGGCAACGGCGGGGCTTGAACTCATTAAAGGTACGCCTCGCCGAGGAAGGGCAGGGCGTATCGAAAGGGCAAGATCATCCTCGCGACGGTAGAGGGGACATCCACGACATCGGCAAGAACATTGTAAAGGTCGTCCTCGAGAACTATGGCTACCAGATTATCGACCTCGGGCGCGACGTACCCATCAACGCGTCGTGAGGTCGCCATCGAAAAAGCAGGTCGGGCTGATCGGGCTTTCGGCGCTCATGACGACGACAGTCACGGCGATGAAAAAGACCATCGAGGCATCTGCACGAGCAGGGACATCCGTGTGAGACCGTTGTCAGCGGCGCGAGTGCTGACCGAGGACTATGCGAAGGAGATCGCGCAGACTACTACGCGGGAGAGGCGCGCAGCATTGTCGAGATCGCACGCCGCGTACTGGGATAGTAGCAGCAAGGAGGCTGTATGGATATGGCGCAGGAGCGCATGACAATACGGGAACATATAAAAAGAGCCGCTCATCTTTGACGGCGGCATGGGCACCCTATTACTGCCCAAAAGACGCATGCACGCGCGGCAAGGGGCAGTGGAACTCACGAACATCGAGACTCCGATCGTGGTCGAGGAGATCCATACGGAGTATCTGCGTGCGGGTGCGCAGGCGATCAAGACCAACACCTTTGCGGCGAACCGCATTGTCTATCAGGGGGATAGGCGCTCGTCGAGCGCATCCTGCACACGGGCTGGAGATCGCCGCGCGTGCGGCAGAGCCGTTCGCGCGCTATGTCTTTGCCGACATCGGCCCCGTCACGGACTGCCGCCTGCTGACATCATCGAGGAGTACTTCTCTGGCTGACTCGTTCCTTGCGGCTGGGCGCGCGTCACTTTCCTCTTTTGAGACAAACTCTTCCGCAGAGGGGCTGGTCGAGACAGCGGCGCACATCAAGCAGGTCTGTCCTGATGCATTCATCCTGACATCCTCTCTCTGCCGGCGGCTAGCCACGCGACGGTTGTCTTTCGTCGAGGAACTTGTTCGTGTGGCTGTGAGAGTGGCTACATCGACGCTGTTGGCTTCAACTGTGTCAGCGGCGTCCAGTCGATGAAGAGCTCGTGCATCTCCTCGGCACATGCTCGCTTGCCGCTCTCGCTCATGCCCAATCGCAGGCCATCCGATCGTCATCGATGGGCGTACCTTTTTACGAGAGGCGCCGGATTACTTCGGCGGGGGACTTGCTGCCATCGTAGGTGACGGTGCTATCCATCGTCGGCGGCTGCGGTACGACGCCGGATCATCATCCGCGCTCTTTGCGAGCGCACTCGAGAGACGAAGGCAGCTGTCTACGGCAGAGAGTGGAAGAACGAGCGGTGCGTACGCCCTTGCCCGTCGCGCAGCCCATTCTTTGATGCACTGAGAGCAGAAATCCCCATCGCTGTCGAACTCGATCCACCTGAGACCGGTAATGCGACAAATTCATGGCGGGCGCTGGAACTTCAGGCGGCGGGTATCGTCGCCATCACAATTGCGAGACAACCCCTATTCGCGTGCCCGCATGGATGCGGCAATGCTTAGGCGGTGTACCGCAGCCTCGGACTCGAACCGACTGATCCCGCATATGACCTGCCGTGACCGCAACCTCAACGCAATCAAGTCCATCCTCCCTCGGCCTGAGTGCCGAGGGCATTCCTAACATGATCGCAATTACGGGGATCCCGATTCCAGACCGCAGAGCGCGACGAGGTGAAGAGTGTCTATCAGTTCAACTCACGCAAACTGTCGGCATTCATCACGAGCCTCGGAAGCGCGGCGATGTCGTGCCATTCCATATCTTCGGGGCACTCAACGTGAATTCCCAACATTTTCCTTCACAGCTCGGGCTTGCCAAAAAGAAAGCTGGAGGCAGCATGACGGGCTTCTTCACCCAGCCTGTCCTCAGTGCGCGGAGCAAAGGAGAATCTGCGTACGGCACGCGATACCTGCCGGGGGCGCTTATCATAGGCGGCATCATGCCCGTCGTCAGTGAGCGCAATGCGCGTTTTATGGAGAGTGAGATCTCGGGGATTCATGTCGAGGAGCGCATCATCAATGCCTATCACGGACTCGATCGTGAGGCGGCAGAGGAACTTGCCGTGCAGCTTTCGCTCGAGATTGCGAAAAGATATTGCGCCGTCATTGACGGCTACTATATCATCACGCCGTTTTCGCGGACATCACTCGTCGCGCGCATCGTAAGAGCTGACTGCGAGGAGACCGGCACAATGAATACCACCATTAAAGACATAATTGAACGCCGCAGCATCCGAAAATTCAAGCCGGATGAGGTGCCTCAGGCACTCATCGACGAGGTGATCGAGGCGGGACTTTATGCCGCAAACGGCAAGGGGAAACAGGCCCCGATCATCATCGCTGTGACGAATCCTGACCTCAGAATGCAGATCATGCGTGACAACTGCCGTATCGGCGGCTGGAAGGAGGGCTTCGACCCGTTCTATGGCGCTCCCGTCATCCTCATTGTACTTGCGCCGAAGGATTGGCCAAATGGCGGTCTGAGTGACGGCAGCCTGGTCATGGGAAATCTCATGCTTGCAGGGACACGCACTCTGACTTGGTACGATCTGGATCCAATCGCGCGAAGGAGGAGTTCGAGGAACCTGCCTATCGAGCGCTGCTGAAAAAAACTCGGCATCGAAGGCGAATACATCGGCATCGGGACACTGCGCCCTATGCTATCCGGACGGCAACCCGCCGAAGCATCGGCACGCCGCCCGAATCGCGTGTATTACGTTTCAGTAAAGGGGCTGCTGCACGGTTTTCAGCTTCGCAGCAGCCCCTTTCATGCGGTTTGGCATTCTCAAGCGCCATCGCGCAATGTATGTGCCGCAGCTGCCATCTCGCGCAGATCAGACGGATGATTTCTTCGCCCAGACAGCGGATACCTTTTTGAAATGCAAGAGCCGAAAGAGGCTCTTCTGTGCATACGTACATTCTGTCGTATGATCTCTGCGAACTCCTCGCACATGTGCCGTTCGCTGCGCAAGCAGAATCTTTAAATTCGCATCGACGAGATAGAGATGGATCGTCGGATCGACGAGACTCTTTTTCATCCGGCAGCAATTCCTTCTTGACGAGCGAGAGAGGCGGTGCATCGCCCCAACCATCGCTTGAAGATCCTGTCAATGCGATAGAGAAGGGAAGAGAATGCCGTCGACCTCTGTCAGGGCAAACTCATTTTCTCCCTGTACGGAACGCCCTCGACGGCGATGGCATCCCGTGTGCGAGAGCTGGAGCAGGAACATTAGCCGTTCCGATCCACCTGCAACATCCCGCCGTCCGCCTGTGCCAGTATGGGAAATAGGGAACGAGTCACCAACAGAAAAATTCACCGACGTACTCATGACATCTCCTTACTAACATTCATGCAAAAATATCTTGGAACGAAAGCCATTGTATTTTTATAGATACATTATTATATAATGATGATGCAGAATTCTTCAAGAACGCAGAAGAGGTGACGCGATGATCAAGAAGAATTATCCTTGCGGGCGGATCGGGGACACGGCTCTACCCGCTGACGAAGGTCGTATCAAAGCAGCTCATGCCGATCTACGACAAGCCGATGATCTACTATCCGCTGAGTGCGCTGATGCTCGCGGGCATCAAGGACATTCTCATCATTACAACGCCGAACGACAGCGCGCTCTATCGGGAGCTGCTCGGTGACGGCAGCCAGTTTGACTTTCCATTTCATATGCCGTACAGCCAGAGTCCCGACGGACTCTGCACAGGCGTTTCATCATCGGCGCGGACTTTATTGCGGGCGAGCTGCGCACTCGTGCTCGGTGACAATATATTTCTATGCGCTGACTTTGCTCAGGTTTCTGCAGCGCGCTGTACTTCGCGAGGATGGGGCGACCGTGTTCGCCTACTACGTGTCCGATCCCGGAGCGCTATGGTGTTGTCTCCTTCGATGAAAAACGGCAATGCACTCTCGCTTGAGGAAAAAGCCGAAGAAAGCCGCAGTCGAACTATGCCGTCACGGGGACTTTTACTTTCTATCGACAGCGACATCGTCGATATCGCACGCGGCATCCGCCCTCGACGCGTGGAACTTGAGATCACAGACGTGAACAAGGTATATCTTGCGGCGGGAAAACTCCATGTGGAGCGCCTGCGGCGCGGACTATGCGTGGCTTGACACGGGCACACATGAGTCGTTGCTGTCGGCGGCGTCCTTTGTTCCAGACCATACAGGCGCGGCAGGGGCTCAAGATCTCGTGCATCGAGGAGATTGCCTACCGCATGGGGTACATCGACGCCGAGCAGGTGCTTCGCCTTGCCGAGCCCCTTGCAAAGAACGAGTACGGCATCTATCTGAAAGCGCCTGATCAGGATGCGCGAGAGTATTAAATGAATGTAATTGAAACAGCGCTTGCCGGGGTCCGTCATCCTTGAACCGAAAGGTCTTTGGCGATGCACGCGGCTGGTTCATGGAGAGCTGGTCGAAAAAGAAGATGGAGGATGCCGGGATCTTCGTCGACTTCGTCCAGGACAATCACTCTTTTCTGCACAGAAGGGGACGCTGCGCGGCCTGCACTATCAGCTGAATCCCCATGGCACAGGCAAAACTCCTGCGCGTCTCGCGCGGTACCATCTTCGACGTCGCTGTCGACATTCGGCGCGGCTCACCGACGGCTGCAAATGGGTCGGCGTCGAACTCTCGGCGGAGAACCATCGACAGCTCTTCATCCCGCGCGGCTTTGCCCACGGCTTCATCACGCTGACCGATGATGTCGAGGTGCAGTCATAAAAGCAGACAACCTCATGCGCCGGACTGCGATGGGCAATATCCGCTGGGATGATCCAGAGATTGGATGGGGCGTCGATAGCCCCGTCGTACTCTCGGACAAGGACGTCGCAACGCACGCTTCTCGCCGCACGTACAGAACTCAACTTTACCTGCAGCACGTAGGCATTTCAGGATTTTATCTAAAAAGAATCGATATGAAAAAAGGGGTTGACGAGTGAGGGACGCCCTGTGTTATATATGACAGTCGCGCCGATGAGGGAGTAGCAAAAGCGGATGAAAAACCGCTGAGATGCTCTACATGACGCGCGGGATGTACCCTGAAAACTACACAATGCAAAAACATGTTAGAAATTGAATCTAACAGCTGAGATGCAACATCGTTGATGTCAGTCAACGAACACAATTCTTTACAGAATGAAGTATTGAGCCAACTAGGCTCTCGGATACAGTGGCACACTTCTTTGCGGGAGAGTTTGATCCTGGCTCCAGGACGAACGCTGGCGGCGTGCTTTAACACATGCAAAGTCGAACGGAGCGAATGAAAGCTTGCTTTTATGAGCTTAGTGGCAACGGGTGAGTAACACGTAGACAACCTGCCGACAGGATGGGGACAACATTCCGAAAGGAATGCTGGTACCGGAATGAAGTCGAGGAGGGCATCCTCCTCCGATGAAAGATGGCCTCATGTTATAAAGCTTTATCACCTGTCGATGGGCCTGCGTCTGATTAGCTGAGTTGGTGAGGTAACGGCTCACCGAGGCGACGATCAGTAGCCGGTCTGAGGATGAACGGCCACATTGGGACTGAGACACGGCCCAGACTCCTACGGAGGCAGCAGTGGGGAATCTTCCGCAATGGGCGCAAGCCTGACGGAGCAACGCCGCGTGAGTGAAGAAGGTCTTCGGATCGTAAAGCTCTGCTGATGGGGACGAACGTGCGAAGGTGAATAATCCTTTGCAATGACGGTACCTATCGAGGAAGCCACGGCTAACTACGTGCCAGCGAAGCCGCGGTAATACGTAGGTGGCGAGCGTTGTCCGGAATCATTGGGCGTAAAAGGGAGCGCAGGCGGGCATGTAAGTCTTTCTTAAAAGTTCGGGGCTCAACCCCGTGATGGGAAAGAAACTACATGTCTTGAGTACAGGAGAGGAAAGCGGAATTCCCAGTGTAGCGGTGAAATGCGTAGATATTGGGAGGAACACCAGTGGCGAAGGCGGCTTTCTGGACTGCAACTGACGCTGAGGCTCGAAAGCCAGGGGAGCGAACGGGATTAGATACCCCGGTGGTCCTGGCCGTAAACGATGGATACTAGGTGTGGGAGGTATCGACCTCACCGTGCCGGAGTTAACGCAATAAGTATCCCGCCTGGGGAGTACGGTCGCAAGACTGAAACTCAAAGGAATTGACGGGGACCCGCACAAGCGGTGGAGTATGTGTTTAATTCGAAGCAACGCGAAGAACCTTACCAGGCCTTGACATTGACTGAAAGAGCTAGAGATAGCCCCTCTTCGGAGACAGGAAAACAGGTGGTGCATGGCTGTCGTCAGCTCGTGTCGTGAGATGTTGGGTTAAGTCCCGCAACGAGCGCAACCCCTGTTCTTTGTTGCCATCAGGTAAAAGCTGGGCACTCAAGGAGACTGCCGCGGAGAACGCGGAGGAAGGCGGGGATGACGTCAAGTCATCATGCCCCTATGGTCTGGGCTGCACACGTACTACAATGGAACGGACAGAGAGCAGCGAACCCGCGAGGGCAAGCGAACCTCAAAAACCGTTTCCCAGTTCGGATTGCAGGCTGCAACTCGCCTGCATGAAGTCGGAATCGCTAGTAATCGCAGGTCAGCATACTGCGGTGAATACGTTCCCGGGTCTTGTACACACCGCCCGTCACACCACGGAAGTCATTCACACCCAAGCCGGCGCAGCCGTCTAAGGTGGGAAGGTGACTGGGGTGAAGTCGTAACAAGGTAGCCGTATCGGAAGGGTGCGGCTGGATCACTCCTTTTCTAAGGATTCAGAATGAACTACGGTTCACTAATCTTAGGTCGGTCATTTGGCTGCGTTTTGCATTGTCTAGTTTTTGAGGGTAACATCCATCATAAAATGGGGGCGTAGCTCAGCTGGGAGAGCACCTGCCTTGCAAGCAGGGGGTCAGGAGTTCGATTCTCCTCGTCTCCACCATTTTGGCGGGCCTATAGCTCAGCTGGTTAGAGCGCACGCCCTGATAAGCGTGAGGTCAGTAGTTCAAGTCTACTTAGGCCCACCATTTATTCCCTGACCTGTCACGAGAATCGAGCCGCAACAGAAAATGGCGTAACAGGTCGATGGAAACGAAGCGAGCCTGAAGCGAAGCTGACTGAAGACGTTGACCGCTGTTCACTGAAAACTGCTACAGAAGAAACAAGAAAACAAAACAAGGGAGACTTTTGACTCATGTCATAAGTTTTCCTCACTAAAGATTTTCCGCAAATTGGGATAAAGCGAAAATACCTTTAGTCACAAAGATGATGACTGTTCGTGAGAAATCACGAAAGATCGAGTTCTGCGTCGATGTGAGATCGACGCCGAAGATTCTGCCGGATGCAGGAGGCGCAAGGAAACGTAGTTCGCTACGTTGACTGGAGCTGACACAGCAGGCGGTGAGATATGCGGTGTCCCCTGAACATCGAAGGAGAACCGTAAGTCAAGTGAACAAGGGCATACGGCGGATGCCTGAGCGTTTTCGAAACGAAGAAGGACGCGATAAGCTGCGATAAGCTGCGGCGAGCTGCAAGTAGCCTATGACTCGCAGATTTCCGAATGGGGCAACCGGCAAGAGTAACGTCTTGTCACCTTATCTTCGAGATAGAGGAGAAACACCGATGAACTGAAACATCTAAGTAGTCGGGAGGAAAAGAAATCAAAGAGATTCCCTGAGTAGCGGCGAGCGAAACGGGAGGAGCCCAAACCAACTGACTTCGGTCAATTGGGGTTGTGGACCTGCAACAAAACTGGACACTTTTAGTGGAAGCATCTGGGAAGGTGCGGCGAAAGAGAGTGAGACCCTCGTACACGAAAGAGTGAAAAGGCGGGCAGGGATCCAGAGTACCACAGGGCACTGAGGAACCCAGTGGGAAGCAGGGTGGACCACCATCCAGGCTAAATACATCGAAACGACCGATAGTGGATAGTACCGTGAGGAAAGGTGAAAGAACCCGGGAGGAGTGCAATAGAACCTGAAACCGTGTGTCTCACAAACAGTCGGAGCACGATTAATGTGCGACGGCGTGCCTATTGAAGAATGAACCGGCGAGTTAATTTATGCTGCGAGGTTAAGGGGAGACGCGGAGCCGAAGCGAAAAGCGAGTCTTAAGGGGCGTCAAGTAGCATGGATTAGACCCGAAACCACAGTGATCTATACATGTCCGGGTTGAAGCTCAGGTAAAAATGAGTGGAGGACCGAAACCTGCATGTTGAGAAAAACTGTTGGGATGAGAGGATGTGTATAGGGGTGAAATGCCAATCGAACGTGGAGATAGCTGGTTCTCCCCGAAATAGCTTTTAGGGCTAGCCTCAGGCGAATAACCATAGAGACGGTAGAGCACTGATCGGGCAGGGGCGTGAGCCTACCGACCCCAGTCAAACTGCGAATGGCTCATATGGGCAGCCTGGGAGTCAGAATGCGAGTGATAAGACCCGTATTCAAGAGGGAAACAGCCCAGACCGCCGGCTAAGGTCCCAAATGCTGTGCTAAGTGGAGAAGGATGAGGACTTCGAAAACAACCAGGATGTTGGCTCAGAAGCAGCCACCATCAAAAAGAGTGCGTAATAGCTCACTGGTCGAGAGGCCCTGCGCTGAAAATATCCGGGGCTAAAGCACAGAACCGAAAGCCACGGCATCGTTACTAGGTAACGATGGGTGGGGAGCGTCTCTTATCTGGACGAAGGCAGACCGGAAGGACTGCTGGACGGGTAAGAAGTGAGAATGCCGGTATGAGTAGCGAAACGACAGGTGAGAATCCTGTCCACCGAAAAGCCTAGGGATCCTGGGCAACGCTCTGTCGCCCCAGGGTAAGTCGGGACCTAAGCCGAGGCGTACAAACAGGCGATGGACAATGGCGAAAATTCCAGTACCAAGCGTCTTCGTTTGAGGGATGGAGGACGCAGGAAGGAGCTGAGCGCGCGAATGGAAGAGCACGTCGAGCAGGCGGAGGCTTGTAAGGAGGCAAATCCCTACAGCAGTTGAGGCCGAGAACCGATAGATAGGAAAAGACTACGGTCAATCTGAATTCAGCTGCACTACACTGCCAAGAAAAAGCTTCACGAGAAGACGTCCGCCCGTACCAAAACCGACACAGGTAGGCGGGGAGAGAATCCTACAGGTATGCGGGAAAACCCTCGTTGATGAACTCGGCAAAAATGCATCCGTAACTTCGGGAAAAGGATGGCCGTTGATGGTGAAGGTGTTTTACCACCGGAGCTGTTGACGGCGGCAGAAAAAGAGGCCCAACGACTGTTTACCACAAACACAGGTGCTGCGAAAGCGCAAGCTGAAGTATAGGTGCTGACGCCTGCCCGGTGCAGGGAAGGCTAAGGAGAGTTGTTAGTCCTTGAGATGAAGCAGCGAACTGAAGCCCCTGTAAACGGCGGTCGTAACTATAACGGTCCTAAGGTAGCAAATTCCTTGTCGGGTAAGTTCCGACCCGCACGAAAGGCGTAACGATTTGGGCACTGTCTCAACGAGGGACCCGGTGAAATTGACTACCTGTGAAGATGCAGGTTACCCGCGACTGGACAGAAAGACCCCATGGAGCTTTTTACTGCAGCTGGCATTGGTCTTTGGCATATAACGTACAGGAGTAGCCGGGAGACTGGGAAGATAGATCGCGCAGATTTATCGGAGTCACCGTTGGGATACCGGCCTTTATATGCTAAGGATCTAACCGCATTAACAGTGTTCGACAGTACCAGGCGAGCAGTTTGACTGGAGCGGTCGCCTCGAAAGAGCAACGGAGGCGTCCAAAGATCTCAGCGCGGACAGAAATCGCGCGAAGAGCATAAAGGCAGAAGGGAGCTTGACTGCGAGAGTGACGGATCGAGTAGATCGAAAAGTAGAGCTTAGTGATCCGGTGGAAAGAGATGGAATGCCATCGCTCAACGGATAAAAGCACCCTGGGGATAACAGGCCAATCTCTCCCAAGAGTCCATATCGACGGGGAGGTTTGGCACCTCGATGTCAGCTCATCACATCCTGGGGCTGAAGCAGGGTCCCAAGGCTGGGCTGTTCGCCCATTAAAGTGGCACGTGAGCTGGGTCTCAGAACGTCGAGACAGTTCGATCCATATCCATCGCGGGCATGGAAGATGCATGAGGGAGGCTGCTCTAGTACGAGGAGGACCGAGTGGACGGACCAACGGTGTACCAGTTGTCCTGCCAAGGGCATGGCTGGGTAGCTGCGTCCGGAAGGGATAAACGCTGAAAGCATCTCGGGCGTGAAGCACTGTCCTGAGATGAAGCATCTCATTCCTATAAGGAAGTAAGACGCCATGAAGAAGACAGGGTAGATGAGCTGGGTGTGGAAGTGCAGCAATGCATGGAGCTGACCAGCACTAATCGGTCGAGGGCCTGACTACATACTAAGTAGTTTTACCCTATACATTTGCAAGGAAGTTTCTTCAGAAGTTTTGAGTGTACAACACTCAAGAAGATGCGGTGATGATGCCTGAACGGTTCCACCTGTTCCCATTCCGAACACAGTAGTTAAGCGTTCAAAGGCCAAGGGTACTTCTGTTGGAGACGACGTGGGAGAGTAGAGTAGTTGCCGCAAAGATCAGAGCTCGTGAGAAATCACGGGCTCTTTTTTATGTGCTTATAGCTTTTGTTACAGGCGCCCCTTCCACCGCTCAGTGATCTCTTCCGCATCGGCGGGAAGGCTTTTAGATAACGGCATTATAGTTTCCGCCGTCGAAACGGGGCCTCGTGCGCGGAACGCGCAGAAGTTGCACGCGTAGACTGGACGAAAGGGACGCTTGTACCTTTTGTTTGACAGAATATATTTTAGAGGCGCTTATTTTCTCAATTTATTTAAGAATTTATTTTTCTCAAATTTTACTGGAAAAATGAAAAATTATGATATAATATCAACGTTAAAAATGATAGACAGAATCATTCTATCGGATTCTGCTTTATCATTCGTATTTCGAGGACAGAAAGGTGTTTTCCATGAAAACAAGGGCAAGAGCCGCATTGACATGTGCCGTACTGCTTCATGTTATGGGAGTATCTGGTACGGTTTGGGCAAACGAAGGCACGCAGGAGGCAGTCTCCACCGCCGACATCCATGTAGAGGCGGATGCAGCAAAGGAAGAGGCGGAAGTATGAATCGCAGTCCACGACGATCATCACGGCGGAGGATATTGCGAAGAAAACAGGCGAAGTCTGTTGAGGATATTATCTTTGACGAGACGGGCATGACGCGCAACATTGACGCAATGGGGCGTGTGACCGTCTCCATTCGCGGAGCGGAGCCGCGTCATACACTGATCCTGATTGATGGTCAGCCTGTGTTGGGCGACTTTGCAAAGTATTCGGGTGCGGGCGATGAGCTGCAGCGTCTTGGGACGGAGAACGTCGCACGCATCGAGATCATTCGCGGGGCGGCGAGTGCGAGCATGGCGCGGATGCCATCGGCGGTGTTGTCAACGTCATCACGAAGGACGCCGCGAAGAAAGCGGGATTGCAGCTGAATCTCGAGGGCGGCGCACAAAGGGCGACAGCGATGTATTTCCGGATGCGAATTTCTTCCTGCGTGCGGACTCGGGGCAGCAGGGCAAGTTTCGCATTGCGGCGTACGGCGGCAGGCGGACATTCTGCCCGTTTACGGAGTGCGGGACCCGATGCTCTCGGACGAATCGCTCGTTCGTAACTCTCTGCGCTACTATGGCGACATCAAGAACATTGGGACGACCGCAGCCCTATGATATCACGAAGAATCGTAGTCTGTCGTTCAGCCTTGACCGCGTCAGCGAGGAGATGAACTGTTATGTGAAGCGCTCGAACTCGTTCTTCGAGCCGCAGCAGCATTTCAAGCGCGACGTAGACCGCGACAATTACCGCCTTTCATACGAGGGGCGCGGCGGTGCGTCGGACTGGAACGTCTCCCTCGACTATGCAAAGATGCACGAGGACGATATTACGCTCACCTCCTATGTTGCGAATCGTACCTATATGGGGACGAATATTCTCGACTATGTGGACAATCTCGAGTCATCGCCAGTTGAGCCTGAAGGCATCGGCAAATACGCAAATCAATGACAACTACCTTCTTTCCTACGGCGTGGGCTTCACAGCAGGAAAAAGGGCGAGGGCAGCCGATCTCAAGAATGCGCCGAACACGTATACGCGCGCCATCGACCCGTGGGACTATGACAAGAATCTCTATGTAGGGCGTGATCTGCCCACGTCACGCATTCATGATTACACGATGATGCGCAATGATGCGGGCGTGCCAGAAATACGATAACGAGTATGAATGGTATGGACATAGGACACGAACGGCAAGAATTTAGTGCCGCAGTTTACGTGACGAGGAATTTTTGAAGTATGGCTATCAACATCCGGACACGCTCTGCGGATGTTGCAGCGCGGCTGCGCGGCGTTCGGCAACGCGTTGAGAGCCGATCCGGCAAAACAGTTATTTATCAGGCATGATACTTTAGTCCGGAAAATGGCGGTTTATATGTATTACACTCGGAGGCGGTCTGTACAGGAACGGGTCATACAATGAACTGGCGAGGGAAAGCCTTTTAGGGACGAATATTATGCGCGACACAATCAACAGACGATCGGAACAGCGGAGATCAAGAAACAGTACGTATTCGTCCAGGACAGACGGCGGGTGAATGACCGTGCCCTCCTCTCGCCGATCCTGCGCGTGGACAACAGCAATCTTTTCGGCACGCATATGACGTTCAACATCGGCATGACGCAGCAACATCGGCGGGAAATCGAACCGCCGCTTCAGAGCGAACGTCGGCACGGGCTATACCGAGCCGGGCATGGGCGAGCTGTACTACAACTGGGGAGATGTATGCGGGCGCGCCGATCTCAGACTATCGTGCGCGTCTCGGTCGCTACTGGGTCGGTAATCCTGAACTAAAGCCTGAGAAGTCTGTGAACTTTTGATATCGGGCTTGAGGGCGAGAGCAAGGGGAGGCGACAGCTTCCGCATCGATGCCTTCCACAAACCGCATTCGGAACATATGACGACGTACTTCACGGGCTATCTGATGGATTTTCATCCCGAGTTGAAGCCAGATGGTACTCGATTGTTCTTCCCTCCGATATGATCTACAGCTTTAAGAACATCGGACGGGCGGAGATCACGGGACTCGAGGCGAGTACAACCACCGCTTTGACCGCCACTGGTCAACGAAGCTCGGCTATACCTATCTTCATGCCATCAACAAGAGCGACCCGAATATGCCGCGCCGTCTCGCTTGACCGTCCGCAGCACAAGATCGACCTCGGCATCACCTATGAGAATGCGGGCTGGCGCGCAACGCCTGGGGAACTACTACTCAATATGCTCGACAACAACAGCATCGCGAACAACGGGAACTATATCGATGATGTGGACAATAAAATGGCAGATGAACTTCCATGTGGGCGGCACGCAGACCTACGAGAAGAAGTCGTTCGGTATCTGGAACTTCATCCTGCAAAAAGGATCTCGGCAAGGACTCATGCGCCTATATCGGCGTGGACAACATTCTGAACCACCGTGACGACGACCGTGCATTCCAAGAGCGGATGTATCGTCTCGGGGTCAATCTGAAAATTCGGTCCCGATGCGGATACCGTGCCGATGAGTGCAGAGGAGCGTGGCGCGTACGGAGGCGAATAACGCCCTATTGGAAAAAGAAGGCGCGCTTTATCATCCCACCGTTTGACATGGAGAAGGAAATTGGCACGCGTGATTGGCGACTACCGCTGGCGGTGGAACTCCTTCACGGGCAAGGAGAAACCGGCAAATGCACGCACTACGCCACCCTCAACCATCGGCAGTGCGTATAAGAATTACCTTGAGAAGGCGGGGCACGGATTCGAGCAGCGTCTGCGCGCGGGTGTGGATGCAAGGCTTGACGAGAATACGAACATCACTGTCCTCGGCAGTCTCGCGAGCACGGCGGGTGTCGATACAGAGACGGGATACGGCATGTCGAAGGGGCTGAACCATGCACGGCTCGACACGGCGGATGTAACGCGCCACGCGAAGGCGTGGGATTTTCCCTCGGCGGGCTGACCGAGCCCCTCGGCATCACGGGCTACTACTTCGGCAAGGAGTACGACGGTGGACGTGCCGTCTGGACAGGAAAGCGGACGCAGGTGCGTCTCGGCTACGGCGACTTTCCGCCGTTCGACGGGCATCGCGGACTCGAGCGTATACCCATGCAGTGACAGAGACGTTCTATCGTGCGCCGACCGTGGATGAGTTTATTAAGACGCCTGGAATGGATTCGACGAACCCACTCAGCTTTCTATGAACAGATGCAAAATGCGACGACACAGGGCAGAGCAGCAAAGCCATTGATAAAGCGTATGTTCAACATTGTGAAAGCAGGCGTATCCCAATGTGCAAATGAAAAGTGACAGTCATATCGACGGATTGGTGCAAAGAACAACAACTTGGGTTCCTCTTACACGCTATGATAGAGATGCAGGAGTAAATGATGATACGGCGCATCAGCCACAGATTGAAACCAGCTCATTTTGACACTGCAGCACTGGATTATCCGACCTATAAGGCATATCTGCAAGCGTGGTTTCAGAAAGAGGTTGAGCAGTACGGTACGGAGGACGGTGTTAGCATGAATCAGCTTCGAGGAACTTTTGAACAAGCAAATACGTAAGATTTATGAATTTGAGGTAGATGATCGTTTTTACGATCCAGTAACAACTCCCGACCAGTTCCGGCAAAACTGGTATACTGCTCTTGAGAACTGGATCAACGCTTTGCCTGACGACTACACAGGAATTGATGATCCTGATTATCTGGGAGAAGCGGGGAAGGCAACCTCAGTGTTACCAATCTTGTCGATATGTATTGGCAGGCAGTTCGGTCACATTGGAGGAAGCAGTCGAAGATGGCACCGATCTGCCGCGTGTCGGCTTGGCAATGTGGTTGGCAAGATCATCAAGACGACAGGCACAGTCCTCGAGTGCGACCCGCATCCCTGCGATCAAGCAGGCGGCATATGCAGGTGCGCCATGAGGTTACGCCGAATATCGGAATTGCTGCGTTCTATCTGCGCTCGCTTGGCGGCAATACGCACGTTCCGCGCAGCGAACGGCACGGGGAACGATGTCGATACGTTCGACACGCTCGCGAATGTCGTCGGTGTCGGTGCGCGCTACCGCTCACGAAGAACGCTGCGCTCTCTTTGACTACGGCGCGAACTTCACGGACTTCGGACGCTATATGAACGGGCACACGCGCTATGAGCATGCGTCGGGTACGTCGGACTTCGCCATCAAGGGGCGTGAGCGCGGGACCACGCCGACGTTCTGGGTCATGCGCCTCGATGTCGGTCAGGCGGATATGGATGTCGCGGGCAGTTGGAACGCCTTCATCGACTACAGCGTTTCGAGCACGGCTCGTTCTTCGGCGGCAACGGGACGGAGTCTCTGCCTGACCGCTACCTCCGACGGCATCAAGAGCTTTACCATCGGTGCAGGCTACGTCCCCGTGCAGAATCTCATGGTTGAGGCGTTCTACACGTTCGGTGCGAAGGGCATCAATGCGCGTGATACGCTCTATGGGCCGGAGCGATTCCGCCTCGGTGACTATGCGTGCGTATGCAGGTGACGTACCGGTTCTGAGGTGCTTGACGAATCACTCGTTGCGTCGTATAATAAACATAAGAAAGAAAAGGTGCTGTCGGTAAACGGTCAGCCCTCACATTAGGAAATAGCTAAGATTAGCCGCCTAAGTTTTGGTCACTGCGGGCGGCTCTTCTCATGCTCTGAATGCTACAATACAGATTGTAACGAGGAAGACAAACGAAAGAGAAATTCGTATGGTCCCATAAGCAATACCCCTTTCGGGGGCGTGAATTGACCGCCTACCGTTATGACAACACCTAGGCACTATAGCACGAGAAAAGACCTTGCTAACCTCAGTATTATTTTTCTTTGAAAAGGGTGACCATACTGATCCATCATCGTAGCCGTTCGATTTTCGGACGATGTTATATCTGAATCTAGCTGCCATGTGCGTTCTGATCTTCTCCGGGGCGGCAGGAGGTGCTGATTCTGTCGTTTATACTCGATTCTTGTCTCTTGCGACGGTTGGAAGTGCGGCGCAGACGGTGAAGTTTATCCTCGGCTTTCTCGCGCTGCTTGGTGCTCCAATATGGGCGGAGCTGCTGCGCGGCATGAATTTGCCACGCGGGTTGATTCTCGTGCCGCAGCTGATTGCCTTTATCGCACTGCGCATCTATCCGTTTGTCGTGCTCGGCATCGCGCTCAAGAGAGCTACGAATATCGCGGAGATCACGACGGCGCTCTCGCGTCTGCGTCTGCATCGGGCATCATTCTCAGCATTGTGGTGATGATCCGCTATCTGCCGGCGATGAAGGGCGATTTTTCGCGTGATTGTGGATGCAATGCGTCTCAAGGGCGATTCCTGTGTCGCTCGGCTATGTCGTGCGTCATCCGATGAAGGCAATCGAGTATTTCGTTGTACCGATGCTGTTTCGCGGTGAGAAGATCACGGAGGAGTTCTCGGGCGCGCGCCTCGTCAAGGCGCTATGAATACAGCGGGACGCGCACGTCCTATTTCGATGTCCGCATGAGCGGCAAGGATTGGGCGATGATCTTTCCTGTGCCGATTGCCTTTGCGCTCTGTCTTACCGTTGTTTGAGGATGTGCGCCATGATTGAGTTACAGAATGCAGGCTTTCAATATCAGGACAGGGCGCAGCGGAGCATCAGCGGAAACTCCTGCACGGCAGGGGGCGAGGTGATTGTGATTGCGGGGAGAGCGGCTGCGGAAAGTCAACGCTCCTGCGCCGCATCAACGGTCTCTGTCCCGGCTTCTACGAGGGCATAGCGGAGGGGAAGGTTCTCCTCGCCGGACAGGATGTGCAGAATCTCCGCATTGGGGATATTTCGCGGATTGCGGCGACGGTGTTCCAGAACTCCGACAATCAGTTCTTTACGCTCGATGTGCTGTCCGATCTCGTGTTTGGCTGTGAAAAACTTCTGGTGTCGGGTGCGTGTGATGAGATCGAGCGGCGGCTGCGCTCGGTGGTGAGAACTTTCACTGAGCATTTTCTGGACGGAAGTTCTCAGAGCTGTCGGGCGGGGAGAAGCAGAAGATTGCGATTGCCTCGGCACTGATGCTGGAGTGCAAGATTCTGCTGCTGGACGAGCCGTCGGCAAATCTGGACTATCTGTCGATCGCACTGCCCGCCGTACGATTGAGGAGCTGGAAGAAGCGGGATATACCATCGTGGTGGCGGAGCACCGTCTCACTATCTGCACGGCGTGTGCGACCAACCCGTCATAATGGAGCATGGACGATTGTGCGCGCCATTGCGGTGCGGAGATGAATGCACTCGACAACGAGGCACTGAGATGCGTTCGGCATACGCGGCTTCGACCTTTTTCCATACGCGTGCAGCGTGTGGAGGAAGCTGCTCCTGCGGTGGGCGGTGCAGAGCTGCTGTCACTCGAGACATATTTCGTTTGGCTATGTGCGCGGGCAGGATGTCCTGCGCGATGTCTCGCTCTCCGTACGCGCGGGTGACCGTATCGCCCTTCTTGGGCATAACGGCTGCGGCAAGAGTACGCTCGCGAAAATCATCTGCGGGCTGCTGCGGGAGCGGGGCGGTCGTCTCTCTGTCGGCGGGGAGCCCTTGCCGCACGCAGACGCTATACGGCGGTCAGCTGTGTGATGCAGAATGTGGATCAGATCTTTGGCTCAAGTCTATACAATGACCTCCTGCTCGGCAATGAGGAGGCGGAGGACACGATGCGCGCATTCGCACGGTGCTTGCGCAGTTCCGCTTGCTGCCGCTGATCGACGAGCATCCCATGCGGCTGTCAATGGGGCAGGAGAAGCGGCTGTGATTGCTGCCGCCTGTCTTCTGCACAAGCGCATCGGTATTTTCGATGAGCCGACGAGCGGGTTGGACTACGGTAATATGCGGACGGTCTCGCACGCTCATTGATGAATTTACGGGGCGGAGAATGCCGCTATCGATCATTACGCGTGACTACGAGTTCATCATGAACTCGTGCAATCGCGCTTCTCCTCGAGGATGGGCGGATTGCAGAGGATGCACTGCGCGACGCAACCTGCACCGAGAGGCTGTTTCGTGAGCGGATTGGATAAAACTGAGGTACTCTATGAATTTCCTGGAAAATCAGCGACTTTGTCCTGATCGGCATACTCGGCACTGTACGGCGTGCTCGTACTGGGCATCGGCGCACTCACTGCTGCTGCTCGCCCGCGATGCACGCACTCAGCCCCTGCGCTGATCGGCGTGCTGCTCGGCACGCGTATTTTTGTTCGTGGTGAAGAAGATTCCGAAGTTCGGTGCGATCACGCTGTTTGCGGCGATCAGCACGGCGCTTCTTTGCCGGATTCTCGGGGATGATGTGTGCCTTCGTCGGCTCGGTGACGGCGGTGGCGCTCATCATCGATCTGACGCTTTCGCGGCTCAGCTATCGGATTCCCGTGCTCGCGGCGGGCTGCGCGGCTGATTCAGGCAGCGTACGTGTTCGGCGCGCGATCCCGCTCTCTTCTTCCTCGACCAGGAGATGATCTCGCTGGCAGGAGGCGGCATGGATATGGAGCGGATTCGAAGTTCGTCGAGCACAGCACGGGCGTATTCCTCGCGGCGGGCATGGGGATTGCCTCTCGGGGGCTTCATCGGGATCTATATCGGCAAGCGGATTTTGAGGAAGCATTTTAAGGAATTGCGTTAATAGCAAGGACTGCTTGTGCGGAGGACTATAGCTCCTGCAACGAGTCCTTCTTTTGTAGAAAAAGAATCTCAATTATTTGTTTTGTTTATAGATCGTGTCTTAGCTTATTGACTTTTTATATGAAAGCAAATACAATGATGAAAAATGTCAATCCCCGAGTATTTTTGTAAGGATTAAACCATAGATTATTTTAAGGAGAGTTAGCATGGCAGATGTATTGCTGCAGATAAAGCGATCTTCACGCAGGCGTGGAGGTAAGGAGATTCTGAAGGGGCTTGACCTCACGATCCGCAAGGGTGAGGTGCACGTTATCCTTGGGCCGAACGGTTCGGCAAGTCGACGCTGATGAATGTCATCATAGGGGCATCCAAAGTATGAGATGACGGGCGGCAGTCTCGTGCCTCGAGGGCGAGGATATCGGTGAGATGCGCGCGTTCGAGCGTGCGCGGCGTGGGCTGTTTCTCGCATTCAGACGCCGGAGGAGATTCCGGGCATCACGGTGGAGAACATGATCCGCACGGCGCGTCAGATGACGACGGGCGAAAGGTGAAGCCTCGGTGCCATTCCGCAAGGAGCTGAATGCGATGATGGCAGAGCTGAAGATCGACCCGAGCTATGCACAGCGCTATCTGAATGTCGGCTTCGGGCGGTGAGAAGAAGCGCAGCGAGGTGCTGCAGCTCCCTCATGCTCCAGCCGAAACTGGCGTTGCTCGATGAGACGGATTCGGGGCTGGATGTGGGATGCCGTGCAGATTGTGTCCGAGGGTGTGGCGAAGTTCCATACGACGGAGAATTCCTGTCTCATCATCACGCATAATGCGCGCATTCCCTGATGCTGAAGGTGGACTACGCTGCATGTCCCGCGCAGGGAAAGATTGCGCATGAGGGGGCGCAGAGCCTCATTCAGCAGATCAATAATGAGGGCTTTTCCCATATTCTCGCCGATCAGGATAAAGTGGGTGAGCCGGATGGAGGATTTCGTACCAAAGAAAAAGACGCAGGTCGCCGATATTGAGCGGACGATCTACGATATTACGAATGAGGATCGCTCGGCATATAAGTCGCAGTCGGGTCTGACGGAGGAGATCATCCGCGACATCTCGGCACGCAAGAATGATCCGGAGTGGATGCTGAATTTTCGTCTGAAATCGCTGGATGTATACAATGAGACCCCGATGCCAGTATGGGGCCGGATCTCTCCGATCTGAATATGGATGATATCGTGACCTACGTGCGCCCCGATGCGAAGATGGTCGGGGACTGGAACGAGGGTGCCTGAGGATATCAAGGATACGTTCGACCGTCTGGGTATCCTCGAGGCGGAGAAAACGTCGCTCGCGGGCGTCGGCGCGCAGTACGACTCGGAGGTGGTCTATCACTCGATCCAGGAGTCGCTCGTGAGCAGGGCGTTGTGCATACGGATATGGAGACGGCACTCGCAGGAGTACGGTGACATTGTTCAGCAGTACTTCATGACGCTCGTGCCGCCGAAGGCGCATAAGTTTGCAGCGCTGCACGGTGCGGTCTGGTCGGGCGGCTCGTTCGTCTGCATGTACCCGAGGGGTCAGAGTGGATATCCCGCTGCAGTCCTATTTCCGTCTGAATGCGGCGGGCGGGGCAGTTCAGAGCACACGCTCATCATTGTAGAGAAGGGTGCGAGCCTGCATTTCATCGAGGGGTGTTCTGCGCCGAAATACAATGTGACGAGATCTCCATGCGGGCTGTGTCGAGCTGTTCGTCAAGGAGGGGCGCGTCTGCGCCACTCGACGATCGAGGAACTGGTCGCGCAATATGATGAACCTCAACACTGAAGCGCGTGAAGGTGGAGAAAGACGGCGCGATCGAGTGGGTCCGCCTCGTTCGGCTCGCACGTATCGATGCTCTCATCCGACGAGCATTCTGCACGGAGAGAATGCGACCTGTGAGTTCACGGGCGTCACGTTCGCCTCGAAGGGGCAGGAACTGGATACCGGTGCAACGGTGATCTTGACGCGCCGAATACGTCGGCGAATATCAGCACGCGCTCGATCTCGAAGTCGGGCGGTGTCGCGATCTCATCGGCAGCGGAGTCAAGGTGACGCCGCGTGCGGTGGGAGCAAAGTGCTCGGTCAACTGCGAGTCGCTGATGCTGGATGCGGAGTCCCGCAGCGATACGCTGCCCGTGATGGATGTCGCGTGTGACGCGGTGGACATCGGACATGAGGGCGAAGATCGGGCGCATCAGCGACGAGGCGATCTTCTCATCTGATGAGCCGAGGGGCATTGACGAGGAGGACGCGTGCGATGATCGTGCGCGGCTTTGTCGAGCCGATTGCGAAGGAGCTGCCGCTCGAGTATGCGGTTGAGATGAATAATCTGGTCAACATTGAGTTGGAAGGAACGATGGGGTGATGGCAATGCAGGACGTGATTCAGCCGTATCCCCATGCCGACATGGCGCTGGCTCGGGGTCAATGATCTCCTGTATCTGCGGGGCTTGTGGATACAAGAGATGAAATCAGGCTCTCCGCCGCTGCTGGGAGCGTTCAAAATATACAGTGGAGCTCGCGCGAGAACGGGGCCCAGAGATCTGCGTAGATGTCGCAGAGGGCGCGGAGCTTGCGCTGACCTACATCCAGTTTGCGCCGACGGATGAGCCTGCGGCGAGCCGCATCTCATGCAAATGTGGCGCACGGGGGCTGTTCTCGTGTACGCTCGTCGAAGCGGGCGCTGTCCATACGGCTTCCGAGCTGCGTGTGACGCCTCGCGGGCGATGAGGCGCGCGCGGATGTCTGAGGGCTGTACTTCGTGGGATGAGGCGCAAGATCGACCTCAACTATATCATCCGTCGGAAGCGACGCCATACGGACGCGAATATGCAGGTGCGCGGTGCTCTGCTTGACCGCAGCGTCAAGACGTTTCGCGGGACACTGGACTTCATTCAGGGCGCGCGCGGCTCGGTCGGCAAGGAGGACGAGGAGGTCGCGATCCTCTCGCCTCATGCACGCAATTGCAGCGTGCCGCTTATGCTCTACATGAGGGCGACGTGGACGGGCATCATGCGGTCAGCATCGGACGGATGGACGAGGACAAACTCTTCTATCTGATGAGCAGGGGGCTTGATGAGCGCGCGGCGCAGCAGCTGGTTGTAGAGGCGTCCCTTTGAGCCGGTACTGGCACGCATTGAGAGCGAAGAGCTGCGCGCGAGATTGGCAGCTACCTTGAGAGGAGACTTTTGGGTGGAACGCAGGAATAACGAGTATTTGCGGGATTTTCCGATCCTGCAGACAAAGATGAACGGTCGTCCCATTGTCTATCTCGACAACGGTGCGACGACGCAGAAGCCGGAGGCAGTCATCAAGGCGGTCGCTGACTACTGCACCTACTGCAATGCGAATCCGCATCGCGGCGCGTATGAGCTGTCGATCAAGGCGACGGATATCTATGAGACGGCGCGCAGCCGTACGCAGCAGTTCATCGGTGCGGCGCGTCCCGAGGAGATCATCTTTACGAAGAATGCGACGGAGGCGCTGAACCTCGTCGCATACAGTTACGGGCGTGCAAATATCCGCGAGGGCGATGGGATCGTCATCACGATCTCGGAGCACCACAGCAACATCGTGCCGTGGCAGTTCGTGGCAAGGCGCGCGGTGCGGTGCTGAAATACGTCTATCTCGAGGAGGACGGCAATCTCTCCGCAGCGGATATTGCGGCGCAGATTACGGAAAAGACGAAGATCGTCGCCGTGACCCACGTATCGAATGTGCTTGGTCCGTCAACGATGTGCGTACGATTGCCGACCGCGCCCATGCGGTCGGAGCGGTCATTGTCGTGGACGGCTCACAGAGCGTGCCGCATATTGCGGTGGATGTGCAGGGCAATGGATGCGGATTTCTTCGCATTCTCGGGCACAAGATGCTCTCGCCGATGGGTATCGGCGTGCTCTACAGGAGTATGATATTCTCGATGCCATGCCGCCGTTCCTCTTTGGCGGGGGATATGATCGAGTATGTCGGTGAACAGGATACAACATACGCGGAGCTGCCGGCGAAGTTTGAGCGGGGACGCAGAATGTCAGCGGGGCATCGGGGCTGATTGCGGCGATTGACTACCTGTGAAAAGGTCGGCTTTGACCGCATCGAAACGATTGAGCGTGACCTCCTCTCATGCGCTGCCGAAGCTGCGTGAACTGCCGTTTAGTGGAGCTTTACGGCTGTGACAGCACACGCGACAATAAGACGGGCATCATCACGTTCATGTGAAGGACATTCTATCCGCATGATGTGGCGTCGATCCTCGACAGCTACGGCGTTGCGATCCGCGCGGGGCATCACTGCGCACAGCCGCTGATGCGCTATCTCGGGCAGAACGCGACCCTGCCGTGCAGGAGCTTCTATCTCTACAACACAGCTGAGGACATTGACCAGTTCGTTGAGGCTCTGAAAAAGGTACGGGGGGTGCTCGGCTATGGCGACTGAGACAGCGGCGCTCAGTGAGACTCTATACGGAGGTCATCAGTGGCACAGCCGCTCGCCCGAGAACAGAGGGGCGCTCGCGGCTGCAACCGTGCGTGAGCGTGGGCACAATCCGAGCTGCGGCGATGAGATCACGCTCGAACTCGAGATTGCAGACGGCATCATCAGGACAGCGGCTTTACGGGCGTTGGATGTGCGATCTCACAGGCGAGCACGGACATCGTGATCGATCTCATGCGCGGCAAGACGGTCGAGGAGGCGCACCGTCTTGCGCAGCTCCTTCACCGCAATGATCGAGCGCGAGGTCACGGATGACGATGTGCTCGAGGGAACTGGATGAGGGCGGTCGCTCAAGAATATCTCAGAATATGCCGGCGCGCGTGAAATGCGCAGTGCTTGCGTGCATCACGCTCGCGAGGATGTCCTGAAGGAAGGACAAACGTCATAAACTGGGGACTGCTTTGGGAGGTTTTCGCTTCTCAGAGCAGTCCTTTCTGCATTTTTCATTGTATGAATACTAGCTTTTTCTGCGTGTCCATGTATAATAAATGAATTCTTGCAAAATTTGAAATGATAGTAAAGGTGGGATTTCGATGCGGATGACAACGGCTATGAAAGGCCCTCGCTCTTGGCATCGCAGTGCTGGGCTCGGAATGATGGCGGGCTGCGGCGGCGATCAGAAGGCAAGCGGGTGAGAAGTCGTGTAAGATCGGCATTGTCCAGCTGGTCGAGCACAATGCTCCTCGATGCGGCGAATCGTGGGTTCGTGGATGGACTCAAGGCGCGCGGCTACGAGGAGGGCAAGAACCTCACGATCGACCGCCAGAATGCACAGGGCGGATCAGTCGAATCTGCAGAACATCGCATTTGGCGCTTCGTCGGCGACAAGGTGGATCTCATCTGCGCGATTGCGACCCCGGCGGCATCAGTCGGTGGCAAACGCGACGAAGGACATTCCCGTTGTCGGCACGGCGATTACGGACTATGTGAGCGCGAAGCTCGCGCAGACGAATGAGAAGCCGGGCGCCAACATCACAGGCACGGGCGATCTCAACCCGATCAAGGAGCAGGTCGACGCCTTCTCATCAAGCTCTATCCGAGATGCAAAGACGATCGGTACGATCTACTCATCCAGTGAGGTCAACTCCGAGATTCAGATCAAGGCGATGACGGAGTACGCTGAGTCGAAGGGCCTGAGGTGCGTGCGGCAACGGTCTCGACGGTCAGCGACATCCCGCAGGCGGCGCAGAGCCCTCGTCGGCGAGGTGGATGTGTTCTATGAGCCGACAGACAATGTCATCTCTCCCTCGATTCCGACGCTCGTGGGCGTGACGGATGCAGCAGGGAAGGCTGTTATCTGTGCCGAGCCGTTCATGGTGACGGGCGGCTGCCTTGCGACCTACGGTATCGACTACTATAAGCTCGGCGTTCAGACGGGTGACATGGCGGCGGATATCCTGAGGGCAAGAAAAAGCCGGCAGACATGCCGATCGAGACGACGCGCGACCTGACGCTCGTCATCAGCAAGGGCAATGCGGCGAAGCTGGGTCTGACGATTCCGGAGGATGTGCTCAAGGATGCAACTCTGGTGGACTAATACAGAAATAGAAAAGGTGGGGAGTTCGATGCAGATGAAAAGACTCGCAAAGTGTGTTGCACTCTGGCATCGCCGCCCTCGGAATTTTGGTGTCGGCGGGATGCGGGCAGCAGGCAGAGAAGGGTGAGAAAACGTATAAGGTCGGGATTGTTCAGCTCGTGGAGCACAGTGCGCTCGACGATGCGAACCCGCGGCTGTGGACGGACTCAAAGGCGCGCGGATATGAGGAAGGCAAAAACCTCACGATCGACCGCCAGAATGCTACAGGCAGATCAGTCGAACCTCCAGAACATTGTGCAGCGCTTTTATCGGTGACAGGTGGATCTCATCTGTGCGATTGCAACCCCGGCCGTGCAGTCGGCGGCAAACGCAACGAAGGATATTCCCATTGTCGGCACGGCGGTCACGGACTACGTGAGCGCGAAGGTTGATAAAGTCAAACGATGCTCCGGGCGGCAACGTTACGGGCACGAGCGAGCAGGGAGCCCGATCGCCGATCAAATCGACCTGCTCGCGAAACTCTATCCGAATGCGAAGACGATCGGCACGATCTACACGTCCAGTGAGATCAACTCGGAGATTCAGGTCAAGGCGATGACGGAATATGCTGAGTCGAAGGGACTTACGGTGCGCACGGCGACGATCTCGACGGTCAACGATATTCAGCGAGGCAGCGCAGAGCATGGTAGGCGAAGTGGATGTGTTCTATGAGCCGACGGATAATGTGATCGCATCCGCGATGCCGACGCTCACGAGCATCACAGATGCAGCGGGAAAAAGGTGTGATCTGTGCCTTTGAGGGCGGCGTCACGGCAGGTGCTCTTGCGACCAAGGGGTTGACTACTACAAGCTCCGGTGTTCAGACGGGCGACATGGCAGTGGACATCCTCGAGGGCAAGAAAAAGCCGTCGGATATGAAGATTGAGACGGCGCGTGATCTCACGGTCGTCGTCAACAGAAGAATGCGGAGAAAATCGGTCTGACGATTCCTACCGATGTACTGAACGGTGCGACGATTGTGCCGTGATTTTTCTTTCAAAACACAGCGAAGCGGACACGCAGTGTGTCCGCTTTTTAGGGAGTGACGTTATGGATCTCGTCATTGCGACAGCGGCGCAGGGTGTCCTGTGGGGACTCTATGCGCTCGGTGTCTATCTGACTTATCGCGTATTGGATATTGCCGATCTGACGGTTGAGGGCAGTTTTCCTCTGGGGGCTGCTGTCGCCGCCTCCATGCTCGTGGCGGGCTCACACTCCCATGACGGCAATTTTTGCGGCATGCATGGCAGGCTGCGTCTCGGGCGTCATTACGATTTTTCTGCACGAAACTCAAGATTCCTGCGCTGCTCGCGGGTATTCTGACGATGATCGGACTGTACTCCATCAATCTGCGCGTCATGGGCAAGGCAAATCTGCCGCTCCTGCGGCAGGAGACATCTTTACCGAGTGGAATATCTGGGGACTGGATGCGACGACGGACATCCCTGCTCATCAGTGCGGTCGTTGTCGTGCCCTGCGATTCTCCTCACGTATTGGTTCTTTGGTACGGAGCTGGGCATGGCGATCCGTGCGACGGGCGCGAATCCGCACATGATCCGTGCGAACGGCGTGAATACGGACGTGATGATCGTGCTCGGACTCCTGCTCTCGAATGGCATGGTTGCGATCTGCGGCGCGCTCGTCGCACAGAGCAACGGCACTGCGGATGTCGGCATGGGCACGGGCACGATCGTTATCGGTCTTGCCTCCGTCATCATCGGCGAGTGCTGTTCGGCACGCGCAGCTTTAAGAACTGGCTGAGTCTCAGTCGTCGCTCGGGTCGGTTGTCTCATCGTGCGGTCATCGCACATTGTGCTGCAGCTCGGCATGCCGCCCAGTGACCTCAAGCTCTTTACGGCAATTCTCGTGGCGATCACGCTCTCGCCGCCCCTCATCCAGTCGAAATATCATGCGATGAAGAAGGGGCAGAGTAATGCTGCGCATAGAGGACATCAAAAAGACGTTCAATCCGGGAACGATCACGGGAGAAAAAGCGCTCTCGGGCATTACGCTCCACCTGAATCCTGGCGATTTCGTCACGGTGATCGGCGGCAACAGCGCGGGCAAGTCTACGCTGATGAATGCGATTGCAGGGGCGATCTCTGTGGATACAGGTAAGATCTCGATTGCGGGCGAGGACATTACGAAGTGGCGGAGCATCGCCGCGCAAAAATTCATTGGGCGCGTCTTCCGAGACCCGATGATGGGGACGGCGGCGCGCATGATGATCGAGGAGAACCTTGCGATTGCGGCGCGCCGTGGTGAGACGCCGACGCTGCGCTGGGGATCTACGAGGCGGATGCGCGACGTGTTCCGCGAGAAGCTGGCACGTCTCAAACTCCGGTCTCGAGAATCGTCTTTCATCGCGTGTGGGGCTGCTCTCGGGCGGACGGCGGCAGGCGCGACACTCCCTCATGGCGACGCTCGTGAGCTGAGATCTCCTGCTGCTCGATGAGCACACGGCGGCACTCGATCCGAAGACGGCGGCAAAGGTGCTCGAGCTGACTGAGCAGATCGTTTCGGAGGATCAGCTGACTACGCTTATGATTACGCACAATATGAAGGACGCACTGCGCTATGGCAACCGCCTCATCATGCTGCACGAGGGGCGCATCCTCTTCGACGTGCCGCAGGAAGAAGCGGGGCTGACGACGCGCGATCTCCTCCATGTTCGAGCAGGCGGCGGGCAGCGGAATTGGCTAATGATAGTCTACTTTTTAAGCTAATCGAAAACCTAACGCTCTTCACAAGACGTTCTAAATCCGCTTCGTTATATTATCTATGAAAGCAGGAGATATAACGAGCAAAGAAGTGCTCAATTCCTCTGACTTTCGGTGCGTATTCTGCGGCCTTCCCTTCCGCGGAATTCCATACATTCCCTACATTTCTTTCTCTCTATCGAAAATACGCCTCTCGCTGCCCGGCGAGAGGCGTACTTTTTCTATGCAACTCTGCTATTTTGGGGATTCGTAGTAAAATAGGAAGTAATCGAACAGACGGACGGAGGGTGTGCGATGGGAACGGATGGACAGCAGAGATTCTGCAGCGTCTTACGGGGCATGTTTATCACGATGAAGAGATTCCAAATGCGCCTGCACCAGCGCCCAAGCGAGCCGACGCCGAAGCTGCTGCTTGCCATGCGCTCACTCGTTACAAACTCGCGCAACTATTGGCGGTGCGCGCCGAACTCTTTTTGAAACAGGCGCGTCTGATGGCAAACTATGAGGATGACTACATATACAACGGCGCAGTCAATCAGTATTTCCCAACGTATGACTCGCTTTCGGATGTACAGCTGCGCGGCTACTTTACATGGCGGACGGCGGTGCGGCAGGGGCGAGTCGAAAGCGGGGCATGTCCTACGCGTCTCTCTACGTCTATGAACTTCTGCATCTCATTGGGTGCAGGGACGCACAGGATGCCTATGAGAAGCTGCATTCCTTCTGTGAGGCATATCGTGCGCTCGACCCGCAGATCGGGCACTATATTGTACATTGGGAAGATGAGTTTGTGATCTACTATGGAAGCTTGATCCCAAACGATTACATGGCGCAGGGAATGACCCTTGCGTGTCAGGAACAGGATGATGCAATCTGCACGGTGCTTCATCGTACGGAGCATACGGCAGAGGCGGTCATGACAGCACTCTGTACACTCTCTTCCTATCGTTTGGAACGCTCGAAGCTCTACCGTGCCCATACGGCGGAGGTGAATGCAGTCGTGCTCCGCGTGCTGGAACGCGCTGCGGAGTACTATGAGAAGCATCGGCAAATCAGCGCGTTTGCCGACCTGATACAGTGCCGCAGACAGCGCCGATTCGGCTCTTTTCCTCCCGCCGTGTTTCCAGCCGTCCGGAGAGGAGCAGGATCGTATCTATGAGTGCATCCGCTGCGGCGCTATGAATGCGTGGGCGGATACTGGACACTGCACTCCTACGAGCGCTGAGCGTGCGGCCGAGCGTCTGGGCGTGTTTTGCGCAGCGTGGATGCGGGACTGCGTGCGCATTATGGAATCACGGCGATTCAGCCGCCAAAGCTAAAAATGGCGAGGCAAAAATAATTGATGAGGAGATTATCGCTTTTCTTGCAGAGCGAGAGGCGGCAGAGGCGCGGCGTGTCCGACTCGACTTTTTCGCAGCTGGCACGGATACGGAAAGATGCTGATGCTGACACTGGAGAGGCTGATTGTGGGAGGAGGAACCTCCGATGATGCCCGTCTTTGAGACTTTGCCTGTCGTTCCTCCGGCATCCGCTGAGGATATGCAGCCCGTCGATCCTGCGATAGCAGAGGGGCAGAGGATATCAACGGTCTGGATGGCGGAGCTCCGACTGCTCCGCACATCCTCGGCAGCGGTGATCTCGCGTGGGTCGCGCGGAGGGCTGCTCCTCTCCGTTCTCGTCGATGGAGTCAATGAGAAGCTGTATGATGATTTCGAGGATACGGTGATCGAGGGCGAGCCGCCCGCCGTTGTTTCGGATTATCGAGATGAACTGATCGGAAGGTATCTGCATGGCAGCGAATGAATCGAAAAATCCGCGCCACGCATTGCCCAGACGCTGATCAATGCGCTCAAAGGGCGACGTTGTGCCGCGCATCGGTCTCCCGTATATCACCGTCGGGCGGCTGCAGCGAGATCGAGGCACTGCTCTCCGATGTGGAGATGATCGAGGGCGGTGGTGCGTCCTTTCGCTTCATTGTAGGGCGTTACGGCAGCGGAAGAGTTTTCTCCCTGCAGACGATCCGCAGCTATGTCATGGCGAAGAACTTTGTCGTCGTGGATGCCGATCTCTCGCCGGAACGACGCCTGCAGGGCACGCGCGGGCAGGGGCTTGCGACGTACCGTGAACTCATCCGCAACATGGCGACGAAGGGCGACGCCCGAAGGCGGGGCGCTCACGCTCATCCTCGACCGTTGGATCAGCCGCGTGCAGCAGGAAATTGTGACGGAGGACGGCATCACGCCCGAGCATCCGGATTTTTCTACTGCCGTTGACCGGCGCATTGCCTCCATCATCTACGGGCTGAACGATCTTGTGCACGGCTTTGACTTTACGCGTCTCCTCACGCTCTACTATCACGCCTACCGTGACGGGGACGATGAGAAGCGGGCGCAGGTCGCACGCTGGTTCCGTGGGGAATACGACGAAGACCGAGGCGCGGCACGATCTCGGTGTGAACATTATCATTACGGATGATGACTGGTACGGTATCTGAAACTCTTTTGCCGCATTCCTGCGGCAGGCGGGCTATGCGGGGATGCTCATCCTCATCGTGACGAACTGGTGAACATCTACAAGATCCCGCACGCCGTCACGCGTCAGTACAACTAGGGGAAGATCCTCACGATGTATAACGATGCAATGCAGGGACGCGCACAGTATCTCGGCATGATTCTCTCGCGGCACGCCCGCGTGCATGGAGGACACGCGACGCGGGGTCTACAGCTATGAGGGCACTGCGCTCACGGCTCGTAGAGGGGCGATTGCGGGCGAACACCGCGACCTGCTCTCACCTGTGATACGACTCGCACCGCTCACGCATGAAGAAATGCTCGTGCTCATTGAAAAACTTGCCGCCATCCATGCAGAACTCTATGGATATGCACAGATTGTCACACAGGACGATCTCGCGGACTTCATCCGCATCGAGTTTGGCCGCATCGGTGCGGATACGCATATCACGCCGCGTGAGTCATTCGTGACTTCATTCAGGTGCTGACATCATCTATCAGAATCCCCATTTGAAACTCGCCGATCTGCTTTGGTTCGGACGAATTTTCGTATGCGCAGAACGAAGTGGCGGGCGCGGAGATCGGCGCGCAGTTCGCGGAGTTCGAACTATGAGCGCATTCGACCGCTATGCGCCCTTCGTGCGTGACCATATCTACGCGCAGGAGTGGCGGCGTCTGCGCGGCATCAGATGCGGCGGCAGGGCGATCTTCGGGACGGACGATCACGTCCTGCTCCAGCCTCCACGGCGTCCGGCAAGACAGGGCGGCGTTCTTTTCCGATCATCACGCTCTTTCACGAGGATCCGCCGGACCTCTGTCGGCTGTATCTATATTGGACCTCTGAAAGCGCTGATCAACGATCAGTTTGAGCGTCTGACGGAGCTGTGTCACAGGGGCGGATATTCCCGTCTGGCACTGGCATGGGGATGTGGGGCAGACGCACAAGGCGCAGCTGATGAAGCGTCCGTCCGGCATCCTGCAGATCACGCCGGAGTCGCTCGAGGCGCTGCTGCTGCATCGGCACATGGCAATCCCGAAACTCTTCGGCGATCTGCGCTTTGTCGTCATCGACGAGCTGCACTCCCTTCTGCGCGGCGATCGCGGCGGGCAGACGCTCTGCCTTATCGAGCGCCTCTCACGTATCGCGGGTGTGCAGCCGCGCCGTATCAGTCTCTCGGCGACGATCGGCGACCCCAAGCGCGCGGATTTCTCGCGGCGGGACAGAGCGCAGGACGCTTGTACCGCAGATCGAGCAGACGGGGAGCAAGTGGCGGCTCTCCTTGAGCATTTCTATGTGCGTGACGCACAGGCGGGGAGGGGCGCGATGATATCACGGTGCCGTCCGCACCGGATGTCGACTCGACACGCCGCCTGGGCGGCAGACCCGAGGATTGGCTATATCTTTTGCGCATACGCGGGAAGAAATGTCTCGTCTTTGTCAGCTCGCGTGAGGAGTGCGGGGCGGTGACGACAACCCTGCGATCCTACTGTGAAAAACAGCATGAGCCGGATCGCTTCCTGATTCATCACGGCAATCTCTCCGCTGCGTTCCGCGAGACGGCAGAGGCGCGGATGAAGGACGAGGACAGCCTCCTCTACAACGATGTACGACGGCGACGCTCGAACTTGGCATCGACATCGGTCGCCTCGAACGCGCCTTTCAGATTGATGCGCCGTGGACGGTCTCGTCCTTTCTGCAGCGCATGGGGCGCACGGGGCGGCGCGGACAGCCGCAGGAGATGCACTTTGTCGTGCGCGAGGACGCACCCGAGCACGTGCGCTTCTGCCCGCAACGATTCCGTGGAAGCTCCTGCAGAGGGATTGCGCTCATTCAGCTCTATCTTGAGAACGCTGGGTCGAGCCGCCGCGCCTTGATCGCTCTGCCGTTCAGCTTGCTCTACCACCAGACGATGAGCGTTGCCGCCTCCTGCGGAGAACTCTCCGCGCGCGCTTGCGGATCGCGTGCTCTCTGCACGTCTTTCACCGCATTACGGTGAGGACTACCGCGTGCTCCCTGCGCCATCTGATTGAGCAGGAACACCTTCAACAGACGGAGCGCGGCGGGCTGATCGTGGGGCTGGCGGGGGAGCGTGTTGTGCAGTCCTTTCGTTTCTATGGCGTCTTTCAGGAGAACGAGGAGTACACCGTCCGCTGTGAGTCGCGGGAGATCGGAACGATTGTACTGCCGCCGCCCGTTGGGGGAAGATTGCGATTGCGGGGCATGTCTGGCGCGTACTCGAGGTTGACCGCAAGCGTCATCTTGTCTACTGCGAAATGGTGCGGGGGAATGTGCCCGCTTATTTTTGGCGAATGTCCGGGCGATATCTACACATATTTTGCAGCGGATACGGCAGGGTACTGCGCGAGGATTTGATACCGCGGTATTCTATAAAAATGCCGTCGCACGCCTCACAGGCTCGCGATACCGCGCGACACTCGCGTGCGGCAGAGGATGTACTCATCCCGCTCGGTGGAGAGCTGTACGCGCTTCTGCCGTGGCTTGGCAGCTATGCCTTTCTTGCACTTGAGCGCTTCCTGCGCATTCGCTGCGGAGCGAGGCTCGGCTTGCGCGGCTTTTGAGTCCATGCGCCCGTACTTCATGCAGTTCACGATGAAGGCGACGCCTGCAGAGTTTTTCTGCGTGCTTGCAGAGGAGACCGCAGAGATGTTTTGATTCGATGGAGCTCCTCTATCCCGATGAGGTTCCGATTTTTGACAAATACGACGAATATTTGCCGACGGAACTTGTGCAGCGCGGCTTTGCGTATGGCGTTCTGGATGTGGAGGGAATGCGTGAGGCCGTGCTCTCGTGGGGGCATGCGACGATTGACAGCCCTGCGCGGTCATGATAGAATACGCTTGCTGAGCTTATCAGTGATTCTCTCACATGCGGATGTGGCGGAATTGGCAGACGCGCTGGACTTAGGATCCAGTGCCGCAAGGCGTATGGGTTCGACCCCTTCATCCGCACCATCTTGATTATCAAAAGGGCTGTTCGTTGTGCCTTTACGTCGCTTGTGAGGCAACCTCCCCCGTCAAAACGAGGAGAGGGTTTGTTGTATCAGGAAGTAACATGTTATGCCAAGACCGAGAACCAAAGAAGATTTGCTGCTCGCTGCCAAGGAAAAACTATGAGAAGCTAAATACGCGAATGTCCAAAATGTCTGAGGAAGAATTAAATACATCGTTCGATTTTTCAAAGGACGAAAAGAAAAAGGAAGCGCATTGGAAACGAGATAAAAATTTAAGAGATATTCTAATCCACCTCTATGAGATGGCATCGGCTTATGTTGAATTAGGTGTGTTCAAATCAACATGAAGAAGAAAAATCATTTATTCCAGAACCATATAACTGGAAGACTTTATGGAGAGATGAGATGTAGCGTTTTTGGAAGAAACACCAAAACACATCACTTGAAGATGCAACCGAAATGTTTCATAAATCGCATAAAGAGGTATTAGCGTTAGCCGAAACATTTACAAATGAAGAATTGTTTTTCAAAAAGATGTATAAATGGGTGGGAGGAAGCGTACTCGGCTCATATTTTGTAAGCGTTACCTCCAGCCATATGATTGGGCGATGAAAAATAAGAGCACATCAGAGAAAAATTGCAAAGGCAAAAACAGTTGGATTAGGAAGCGCTGATAAAACAGACCCTCAGATTGGCACAAAAAATTATGGAGGTGAGTGTCTATGTCCATCCTTGCCGCACAGTGTACCGCATCCGCCGCTCATTATTCCTGCGATTGGCGCGGGGCGGAGCGGGAGATGCCGCGACCGTTCGGGCGTATCATGAGGCTATGCGCACAGCGGCGGAACTGCGTCCCGATACCGTTGTTATCATCAGTCCGCACGCGACGGCGTATGATGATTTCTTTCACATTTCGCCGAACGCGGGAGCGGAGGAAATTTTGCCGCATTCGGGCATCCTGAGCTCTCCATAGGCATTGAGTACGATGTCGATTTTGTGCGCGCTCTCTCCTCGGTGTCAGCAGAGCGTGATGTACCTGCGGGAACGCTCTGGGGAAAAAGCAGCCGGCGCTCGATCACGGCACGATGATCCCGCTCTTTTTCCTGAGCGAGTATCTGGGAGATGCACCGACCAAATTTGTCCGCATCGGCATCTCGGGGCTGCCCGCGCACACATGCCTTGCTCGGGCAGTGCATTGCGGCGGCTGCAGAACGGCTCGATCGTCGTACCATCTGCATCGCGAGCGGCGATCTCTCGCATCGCCTCATGGAGGGCGGAGCAAACGGCTTTGCGCCCGAGGGGCGGAGTTGACGAACTCTGCACGGCCTTTCTAAAGGCGGGAGATTTCCTCCGCTCCTGCAGATTCCGGCAGCTTCGCCGAGACGGCGGGGCACTGCGGGCTGAACGGCCTATGGGTACTGGCGGGTGCGCTCGACCGTGCGGCACTGGATGCCAAGCTGCACAGCTACGAGGGACCCTTTGGCGTGGTTATGCCGTCGCCTCCCCTTACCGTGACAGGATGCAGTGAGGCGAATGACTTCACGGCACAGCTTGTGCGTGCGGAGGATGCGGCGATTGCAGGACTGCGTGCGGCGGAGGATGACTATGCGGATCGCACGCATGAGCGTCGAGCACTCTGTGCGGCACACAGTTATGCGGCGCTGCCTCGCGAACCGCCGCAGGAACTTATGGAGAGCCGCGCGGGTGCGTTTGTTTCGATCAAGAAATACGGCAAGCTGCGCGGCTGTATCGGACATTTTTGCCCGCGCAGCGAGGCCTTGCCGAGGAGATTCTCTATAATGCTGTGTCGCAGCGGCGCGACGGACGCTTTGAACCGATTGAGGAGCACGAGGCTGAACCGCCTCGTCTACTCAGTGGACGTGCTGAGTATGCCGGAGCCGATCGAATCGGCGGCGCAGCTTGATCAAGGTCTACGGCGTTAGTGCTCAAGAGTGTCGCGGATAATCGGCGCGGGCTGCTCCTGCCCGACCTTGCGGGCATCGATACGGCAGAGCGGCAGATCGCGATTGCACGTGAGAAGGCTTATTCAGCCGAAAGAGCCGATTTCACTCGCGCGTTTCTCTGTGAAGCGACATGGTTAAGAGGCTGCATGGTTCTAGTCGATAGGGTTTTAATTGACACGTTAAAACACTCCATGTTATCATGTGATAAAAATTTTATATCGTTGGACTAGGTGTCTTTAGACATAATAGGGAATTTGGTACAAGCCAAAGCGGTCACGCCACTGTAACAGCGAGCGACTTTTGCAGAAGGACGCACAGCGTCCTTGGTCACTGAGAGATTTTCTTGGGAAGGCGCAAAGAAACGATGAACTGAAGCCAGGAGAACTGCCCAGTTGACGATCACCGATTGACCTGCGAGTGACGGGGATGGGGATTTTTGCATACACGGACGCATGTGCCATGTCTGATGGCATGATATTTTTATGTAGTCGAGATGACAGCCCGTTTTCCCTCTGGTTGGGGAAAAGGGCTTTTTATATGGCTACGACAGCGAGATTGATTTTTCCTTTTGGAACGAGCAGTGGAAGCAAAACTATATCGAACGGGAGCAGCGTATCCGTTCAAATCCCTGATTGATTACTGGGACAAGCGTGCGGGATTTTTTTCTCATGCGCAGAGCAATGACTATGACTTCGGACGGAAGGTATATGCCGCGCTGAGTGGAGTTCTCCATCCAGATGCGACGATGCTGGACATTGGTGCGGGACCGGGATCGTTTACCGTTCCGTTTGCACAGAAAAATCAAATTTGTAACAGCAGTTGAGCCGTCTAAAGGGGATGGCGGATGTTCTGAGAGAGAATGCGAGAAAGAGGCAGGGGTAGAAAAACATTACCGTCATTGAGGCGCTTTTTGGAAGATTTGCCACAAGATCCTTCCCACGATTTCCAATTTGATTTGGTTGCAATCTCTCCGTTTTGTGGATGTTCCCGGATGTAGGCCGCGTATTCTCCAGATGGAACGATACGCTAAAGGCAGCTGCGTCATTGTGGCGGGCATTCCAGATTGGAAAAATCCGAGTCAGCGGGAATACAGATGTCGAGGGAGTTTCAGGTTCTTTGCAACATGCTCATTTCAAAGGGGCGCTTTTCCTCATGTCAGTATCACTGACTATCGGTGCGAGCGCACCATTGTCGATGAGATAGCATGTAGAAAACTCATGTAGGAGCAGTATGAGCAGGATCTGACGCTAGAGGCAGGAGGAACATCCGAAGGGAGGTGATCTGCAGGAGCAAAAGACAGGATGTGTTTGATCGCATCGAGATCAGCTGTGATTCGGTGGGATCCACGAGAGGTCGTTTTAAAAGATTAAGGAATGAGGTATTTTTCATGTTTCAGACAAATAGGCGAATGGCTGCCGTTGTTACGGCGCTTCTTCTGATGGTCAGCATGATTTTCGGCCTGCGGCGGCGGGGAGATGTGAAAAAGGATGCGGCGAAGAACGACAAAGCCCATTGAGATTACGGATGTCACAGGACAGAAGGTCACGCTCAAAAAGCCGGCGGAGCGCGTTGTTGTGCAGTGGAGTGCTTCAGGGCGGTGCATTCATGACGATGGCGGCTCTGACGGGAAAGGATGTTGCCAATCTCGTTGTTGGTATTGATCCTTATTTGAGTAAATATCGTACTGATATGTGGAATCATTTCAAAACGGATCTTCGGAGCTCGAAAAGATTCCTCTCATCGGCTCTGTAAATGATAAAACATTTGACACGGGAAAAGGTCATTTCTCTGAATCCGGATGTCATCTTTATTCCATTGAATATGAAGGATCAGTACGAGTCCGATGTGAAACCGAAGATCGATGCGGCCGGCATACCGACCATCTACATCGACTATCATGCAGAGAAACTCGAAAATCATCAGCGTTCCATTGAGGCAATCGGCAAGGCACTGGGCAAAGAGGAGCGTGCGGAAGAACTCAAAAAGTTTTATACAGACCGCGTGACCAAGGTTGTTGACCAGTGTCAGTCAGATCAACAAGCCGAAACCGACCGTCTATATTGAGACGGGCAACGAGGGCCCGAGGGTATGGATTTGCATACAGCAGCAAGGTCGCATGGGGGCACTGGCAACGGTGTGCGGCGCGGATCTGATCACCAAGGATGTCGTTGAGTCGGCGGGGCCTGTCAACGCCGAATTCATCCTGGAGAAGGATCCTGACATCATTATGATTATCGGTTCTTACTGGCCGAAGAAGGCGACCTCCATGCGCCTCGGATTTGAGACCAACGAAGAGCACTCGCAGCAGCTCCTGCAGGCATTTATGCAGCGTGATGGTTGGAGCCAGCTGAAAGCAGTCAAGAACAAGCAGGTATACTCGACACATCACGGATTGCCGCGTGATATTTATGACTGTGCAGTATTCGAGTACCTGGCAAAGACGTTTTCATCCCGAGGAGTTCGCAGACGTTGATCCGGAGGGCACGCTCAAGGAATTCTACGAAAAATTCCTTCCGTTCTCGTATGGCGGAACGTGGTTCATGCGCTTGAAGTAGGGAAGGACTTGGAATAGTGGAAGATATGGCGGAGCATTTTGATTATAAGAAGCATAGTTACCGCAGAATCATCTTTATTTTGCTCGGACTGCTCATTTGTGCAGTGAGTTTTATGACCGACGTGATTGTAGGGCCTGCCTCGCCTCACCCGTATGATGTGTGGCTTGCGGTGATACATGATCTCGAGGCCTCAAAAGCGCAAATGTCATTGTCTGGTCGATTCTGCCTTCCGACGGCGGCCATGGCGTTGCTGGTCGGAGCCTCGTTGGGGATTGCAGGAGCTGGAATGCAGACGATTCTGGACAATCCGCTCTCAGTCCCTACACCCTTGGTATATCGGCAGGTGCAGGATTTGGCGCCTCCCTGGCGGTTGTGGTTAGCCTGGGCTCGCTGGAGATGTTGGGGAGTTTATGGTGCCCTTCGGCGCCTTGTGTTCGCATGTCCGACAAGCTTCTTCATATACTCCATCAATAAGATCAAAAACTTTTCCTCTGAAAACAATGATTCTCGCCGGTATCGGGATGATGTTTCTGTTTCAGGCACTTCAGTCTCTGATGCAGTATATGGCAACCCCCGAGGCGCTTCAGAATATTGTGTTTTTGGACAATGGGCAGTCTTACAAAAAGCAAACTGGACGAACATCTCCATTGTTTTTGTTGTACTGCTTCTGATTCTTCCGCTCATGATGCGCGAATCGTGGCGTCTGACTGCACTCAAACTGGGGGATGAAAAGGCGTCTGGTCTGGGGGTCAATGTCGAGGCGTCTGAGGTCAAGATCTTTCTGTTTATCTCGATCATTACCGCAGTCGCCGTTTCTTTCGTGGGAACGATTGGCTTTATTGGCATCGTCGGGCACGCATATTGCACGGATGCTGGTTGGTGAGGATCAGCGGTATTTTCTGCCGCTGTCGGCTGTGTGCGGGATGGTGATCTTGTCGCTGGCATCCATTGGCAGCAAGATGCTGATTCAGGAGCGATGTTCCCCATTGGCATTGTGACAGCAATCATCGGAGTTCCCTTTTCTTCTCGTTGGTACTGACTAGGAAAAGGAGCTATTTCAAATGATTGAAGTTCATAATCTGACCTTTGGATACTCCTCCGATTCCCAAAAGAACATCCTGCGAGGAGTTGACTTTTGTCGCTCAGACCGGCAAGCTGACTGCTGTGATTGGAACGAACGGTGCCCGGGAAATCGACGCTGCTGAAAACGATCATAGGAATTCTGCATGGCAAGGGACATTCAGATCAACGGCAAAATCAGCTGGGGCATATACGTCCGAAGAGCTCAGCAGTACGGTGAGTTATTTGTCGCAGGACAACGACTGCAAAAATAAATCTAAGTGTCTTTGAGGGTTGTCATGCTGGGACGTATGGGATCCATGTCTTTCCGTGTCAAAGAGGAGGACATTCGAGCGACAGAGGACGTGCTGAAGCGCCTGAATATGCAGGGAACTTGCTTCGCGCAGCATCATGGCGCTGAGCGGCGGACAGAGACAGCTTGTGTTCATCAGCTCAGACGCTGGTCAAGGGCCGTCGGTATTGCTCCTTGATGAGCCGACGAGTGCCCTGGATCTGCATAAACAGTTTAATCTGCTGACGCTGTTGAAAGGACTGACCCAGGAGCATGGATTCACAACGCTGGTCACTCTGCATCATCTCGATTTGGCTGCAAAATTTGCCGATGAGATCATTGTGCTGAAGAACGGGGAAGTGTATGCGCAGGGAGTGCCGCGGGAGATTTTTACGGAGCGTATGATGGAGGCGGTATATCGTGTTAAGACAAAAGTCTACGTCGATGAACATGATGTGCCGCATGTGATTCCGCTTGAGGCGATTTTCCTAACCACAAGTATGCGATCAATCTGGTGATGCAGCAAAAAGCCCCCGACCATGGAATACTCCATGGTCTGGGGGCTGCGTATTATCAGCAGTTTCTTTACTGTGCCGCTGCTGTCTCGCCGATGGCTTCGTTGAGCGCGGCGATAAGCGAGTCAATATCGATGCCGTGTGCCATTGCACCCTGTTCGATGTTTTCGAAATGGGATGCAGCACAGCCAAGGCAGCCCATACCTGCGTTCATCAGAACCTCCAACGGTATCGGGATACGTCTGAACAATTTCGACGATGCTCATATCCTTTGTAATTGCCACGATAGACCTCCTACATTATGTAGATAATTGACAGCGAAGGGAACTCCCGATTGATTTTTGATTATAACACAAGATTTCAAAAAGGGAAGTAGCATTTTGAAACATTTGCATGTATGCTCATAAGAAAAATATTGCTGTAAGAGGAACTAGTTCCTAGTCTCTGAAATACGCGGAATGATTGACCTTCGTGGCTTTTTTTCTGTTATAACATAACGAGTGTATCTGCGTTATTGGAAGAAAATTGGTATGACTTCGGTCAGTGAAAGAGGGAATAAACGTGAGCAATCTGGAAGTTGGAATCGTCGTACCTACCGAACGTAGGCAGAGCACGCTGTTCAATGCGATCACGAAGGCGGGCGCAGAGGCGGCGAATTATCCGTTCTGCACGATTGAGCCGAATGTGGGCGTGGTAGCTGTGCCGGATAAGCGGCTCACAGTGCTGACCGATCTTTATCATTCCAAGAAGACTGACGCCCGCTGCGTGCGCTTTGTCGATATTGCGGGACTTGTCAAGGGGGCGTCGAAGGGCGAGGGACTCGGCAACAAGTTCCTCGAGCACATCCGTCAGGGTGGATGCCGTAGCGCATGTTGTCCGCTGCTTCGAGAGCACGGATATCACGCACGTTGAGGGGGCGGTCGATCCACTGCGCGACATTGACATCATCGAGACGGAACTCTGCCTTGCTGATCTCGAAGCCGTTGAGAAGCGCATGGCGAAGGTGACGAAGCTGCTCAAATCGGGCAGCAAGGAGGCAAAGACGGAGCACGAGGCGCTTGAGTGTTTGAAAGCTGCACTCGATGAGGGAAAGCCGGCGCGCAGGTGGAACTCTCCGGATGAGGAGCAGGCGATGCTGCGTGATCTGAATCTCCTCACGCGCAAGCCCATCCTCTATATCGCGAATGTCGGAGAGGACGAGGCAGCGACGGCGGACACCGAAAACCCGCACGTACAGACGGTCAAGGAGTACGCGGCGCACGGGCGCACAGGTGGTGACGGTCTCGGCACGGCTCGAGGAGGAGATCGCGGAACTCGATGCGGAGGAAGCAGCGTATTCCTCGAGGATCTGGGGCTTTCGAGAGCGGTCTGGATCGCCTCATTCACGGGCGTTTGCACTGCTCGGTCTCCAGACCTTCCTCACGGCGGGTGAGGGATGAGTGCCGCGCATGGACGATCACACGCGGGACAACGGCACCGAAGGCCGCGGGCAAGATTCATACAGATTTCGAGCGCGGCTTCATCCGCGCGAGATTGTGAACTATGACGACCTCGTTTCCCTCGGCAGTGTGGCGGCGGCGCGCGACAAAGCCTCGTCCGCTTGGAGGGCAAGGAGTATGTCATGCGCGACGGCGATGTGGTGAACTTCCGTTTCAATGTATATGAAGCACTGATAAATTCAGCCGCGCTATCTTGACGCATCTTTTTTCCCCTGCACTGTGTCGACAAATCCTCCACATAGCCCTTGCTATGCGTCCGGTTTGTCTTCTTGTTCGGACGAAAAATCTACGCCAATCAGACGGACTTCATTTTATCAGCGATTCCGTAACATTTTCTGCGCCGCTATGGACAAGCGGCACATTTTTGCGTTACAATTCATTCGGTCATTTTGAATGTTATGAAGGGAAGTGAAGAGCATGGACGATACCCCTTTGCAGCCGGAACCCCACATATCTATCCCGTCCTCTCTTCGCTTCAGCGCTCTGCACTGACGAGGAAGGACGGTCGGAAAGGAGCGTCCTCCCTTGCTTCAAATCTATAAATCCATGGAGTCCGGTCCGCTTCAGGAGCTGTCTCAAGACACTCACGAAGGGCGCATGGATCAATATTGTCAATCCGACACCGTACGAACTGAAGGTCGTCAGCACTCTCACGGAGGTTGATCCCGACTTTTGCGCTCCGCACTTGACGATGAGGAGCGGTCTCATATGGATGTCGAGGACGACTCGGTCATGATCCTGACGAATGTGCCGGTCTATCGCGGCGAGGACAGCCACGATACGCTCCCTCTCGCCATCATCCTCACGGACGAGCACATCATCACAGTCTGCCTCGAGGAGACGCCCGTGGTAGCAGAGTTCAACGAGCGTACGGCGAAGCTCTTTCGCACGTACAAGCGCTACGGTTCCTCTTTCAGATCCTCTACAAGTCAGACGTGTTCTATCTGCGCCATCTGCGCCAGATCAGCAAGCTCTCAGAGGAGATCGAGGATCGTCTGCGTCACGATATGAAGAACAGTGAGATTCTGCGGCTCCTGCAGCTGCAAAAGGGTCTGACGTACTTCAACGCGGCACTGCGGTCCAACGGTGCAGTTCTGGATCGTCTGATGCGTCTGCGTACGAATACCTCGGTGCATCATATCTTTAAGATGTACGAGGAGGATGAGGATCTCCTCGAGGATGTCATCATTGAGAATAAGCAGGCGCGCGAGATGGTCGAGATGTACAGCACAATTCTTGCACGTCTTGCGGATACGTTTTCGTCTATCGTATCGAATAATCTGAACCTCGTGATGAGATTCCTGACGGCGATCACGATCATTCTTGCGATTCCGACCGTGATCTCAAAGCTTTTGGCATGAACGTGCCTGTACCATACGAGGGGATCCACTGGGGTTTATCCGCGTAGTTGTCATTGCCGTTTGCGTATCGTCTGTCGTCGTCTATATGCTTTGGCGGAGAGATATGTTTTGATGCGCGAGGCACAGCTTGGACGCGGAATTATCTTTGGCGACCGCAATACGAATGAGTATGTCTATATGCCCGCAAGTGAGATCGGTATGGAGCATCCCTCATGTGTATGAGGAGGGAGTGCCCGCCGCGATATTGATCTGAATGAGGCACTTCACCTCATACGGGTGCGTGACCTCAGACCAACCATACATCCCTTGCTGGGACGAACGAGCTGCTGACAGCAGCTCGTTTTTGATGAGAGTTATTAGATATTTTTCATAATAAAAACGATGAGCATTTCGACTATTGAGAAGTCCTATCTTGTTTACAAGCATAATTTTCCGTTGTATAATAAATGGATAGTATTGAAACGCTGCTCCTTCATAGATATCAAAAAGAAAGAGAAGGAGCTGTGCTCTTTGCTCACTGTGGTTATATTTTTAGTATTTTTGGGAAATACCGTTGTATTTCTATCGAAAGGAGAGCAGTAATATGGCCAAAAATGAAGACAATGGACGGCAAACACTGCCGCCGGCTATATTTCCTATGCATTTACAGATGTTGCGGCGATCTATCCGATTACACCGTCCTCGCCGATGGCAGAGCATGTTGACAGTCTGGCTGCAAAGGGGATGAAGAATATCTTCGGACAGAAGGTACGTCTCATCGAAATGCAGTCTGAGGCCGAGTGCTGCCGGCGCAGTGCACGGCTCACTCCAGGCAGGTGCCCTGACGACGACATATACAGCATCGCAGGGGCTCCTGCTGATGATTCCGAATATGTATAAGATCGCGGGCGAGCTCCCTGCCGGGCGTTTTTCCATGTCAGTGCGCGTGCGATTGCAGCATCCTCGCTGAACATCTTTGGCGATCATCAGGATGTCACGGCGGCACGCCAGACAGGCGTTGCGATGCTTGCAGAGTCGAGCGTGCAGGAGGTCATGGATCTCGCTGCCGTGGCTCATCTGGTTGCGACTCAAGGGACGCATTCCGTTCATCAACTTCTTTGACGGTTTCCGCACCTCGCATGAGATTCAGAAGATCGAGGTCGTGGACTATGCCGATCTCGCGAAAAATTCTCGACTGGGATGCTGTCAATGAGTTCCGTCGCCGTGCACTCAACCCGGATCACCCGGCCGTACGCGGTACGGCCCAGAATCCTGATATCTACTTCCAGGGGCCGCGAGGCGGTCAACCGCTACTACGATGCCATTCCTGAACTCGTTGAAGAGGCAATGGCGCAGATGGCGAAGATCACGGGCCGCGAGCACCATCTCTTTGACTACTACGGTGCGCCCGATGCTGAGCGCATCATTATTGCGATGGGCTCGGTCTGCCAGACGGCACAGGAGGTCGCCGAATATCTCAACGCACAGGGGGAGAAGGTCGGCCTTCTCTCCGTCCATCTCTATCGTCCCTTCTCGTGGAGCATTTCTTCAAGTATCTCCCGAAGACGGTACAGAGGTCGCCGTTCTCGATCGTACAAAGGAACCGGGATCGCTCGGCGAGCCGCTCTATCTCGATGTCAAGGCAGCGTATTACAGTTCCGGCATGAACCCTGTCATTGTCGGCGGCCGCTATGGTCTCGGCGGTAAGGACATCACGCCCGATCAGGTCTTTGCTGTCTATGAGGAGCTCAAGAAGGACGATCCGATCCACGGATTTACAATCGGTATCGAGGACGATGTGACCAACCGCAGCCTTGCGCCGATTCATGGGGATATCAACCTCACGAAAGAGGGACGACTGCCTGTAAGTTCTGGGGACTCGGTTCCGGACGGCACAGTTGGTGCAAAATAAGAGCGCGATCAAGATCATCGGCGACAAGACGGATATGTACGCACAGGCGTATTTCGCCTATGACTCGAAGAAGTCGGGCGGCATCACGATGAGTCATCTGCGCTTTTGGCAAGTCGCCCTATTATGAGCCCCTATCTCATCAACAAGGCGGACTTCATCTCCTGCTCGCAGCAGTCCTATGTGCGTCAGTATGACCTCCCTCGCAGGTCTCAAGAAGGGCGGCACGTTCCTCCTCAATACGTTCTGGTCGGACGAGGAGCTCTCGACGCATCTGCCGGCATCCATGAAGCGTTATATTGCAGAGAACGAGATCGAGTTCTATACGGTCAATGCTGTGCAGATTGCGCGTGACCTTGGTCTCGGCGGACGTTTCAATATGGTTATGCAGTCGGCGTTCTTCAAACTTGCAAATATCATTCCTCTTGATGATGCGGTCAGAGTATCTCAAGGATGCGGTCGTTTCTGTCCTATGGAAGCAAGGGCGAGAAGGTCGTCAACATGAATACCGGCGCGATCGATCACGGCATTGAGTCGCTCCACCGCGTCAACGTTCCTGCTGAATGGAAGGACGCTGTGGATGAGGAAGTGCCGGTCAATGCAAAAGACACCGGAATTCATCACCAAGATCCAGAACGTCATGAACCGTCAGGAGGGCGACAAACTCAAGATCTCTGAGCTGCTCAGCAGTGGAGGACGGCACGTTCCCTGTCGGCGGTACGGCCTTCGAGAAGCGCGGCACGGCGATCTCTGTCCCCGTATGGCGGCCGGAGAAGTGCATTCAGTGCAACCAGTGTGCCTTTGTCTGCCCGCACGCAACGATCTCGTCCGATCCTGACGACAGATGAGGAGCTTGCGGCAGCACCTGAGGGGATGCAGTCCGTGAAGTCTCGTCCGGCGAGGGGATGAACTTCACGATTGCCGTCTCGACGCTCGACTGCCTTGGCTGCGGCAACTGTGCGCAGGTCTGCCCGGGCAAGGCGCTCGACATGACGCTGCTTGACGACAATCTCCGCGATGCGCAAGTACTTTGACTATGGCGTCGATACGGAGAAGGTCGCGGTCAAGAATGTTCCGATGAAGAAGACGACGGTGATCGGCTCGCAGTCTGAGCAGCCGCTCTTGGAATTCTCCGGTGCGTGTGCAGGCTGCGGCGAGACGCCGTGTGCGAAGCTCGTCACACAGCTTTTCGGCGACCGCATGATGATCGCCAACGCGACGGGCTGCTCCTCCATCTGGGGAGCGAGTGCACCCGCGATCCCGTACACGAAGAACTCGAAGGGCTATGGTCCTGCATGGGCAAACTCGCTGTTCGAGGACAATGCGGAATACGGTCTCGGCATGCTGCTCGGTACGAAGGCTGTGCGTGAGTCCATCGCCTCTGCAGTGACGCAGGCGATCGAGGAGAAGAAGGGTTCTGCCGAGCTCCAGGCGGCAATGCAGCTCTGGCTTGAGAAGCGCGACAGCGGAGAGGGCACGCGTGACCGCGCCGATCTCCTGCGTGAACTGCTTGAAAAGGAGGAAGGGCACGGATGAACTCCTCTGCTGCATCTACAGCGACCACGATTACTTTGTCAAGCGTTCGCAGTGGGTGTTCGGCGGCGATGGCTGGGCATACGATATCGGCTTCGGCGGCGTGGATCATGTGCTGCCTCCGGTGAGGATGCTCAATGTCATGGTCTTTGATACCGAGGTCTACTGAATACGGGCGGACAGGCATCGAGGCGATGCCTGCGGCAGCGATTGCCGAATTTGCAGCTACAGGCAAGAAGACGAAGAAGAAGGATCTCGGCATGATGGCGATGTCCTACGGCTATGTTTATGTTGCTCAGGTCGACATGGGAGCCGATCAGAATCAGGTGCTCAAGGCGATCAGTGAGGCGGAGGCATATCCGGGGCCCTCTCATCATTGCGTATTCGCCGTATCAACCACGGCATCCGCAAAGGGCATGGGCTGTGCGCAGCTTGAGGGCAAGCTCGCGGTCGAGTGCGGCTACTGGGCGAACTACCGCTGCAACCCGCAGCTCATCGAGGCGGGCAAGAATCCGTTCACCCTGACTCCAAGGAGCCGGACTTCGAAGTTCCAGGACTTCCTGCTCGGCGAGAATCGCTACATCACCCTCAAGAGCAGCTTCCCCGAGGCGGCGGAAGCGCTCTTGAGAAGACGCAGAGGGATGCGGAGACGCGTTACAACAACTACAAAAACTTGCAGGCAAGGCGTAACCTCCTGTAGAGAGAGCTGTTGAATGAAAACGTTCAACAGTCTTTTTATGCTGAAAAAGCCTCTGGAAGGAATCCTTCAGAGGCTTTTCAGCGTATTACTCTATAATTCTCCGTAAGTTTACAAGACCATAAAGGAATGTCTTTCAGCAAAGGAGATGTTTATCATGTTCAAATTCAGCAAGCGTATTGCAGGCGTCGCACTCAGCGTCAGCCTTCTTGGCGCGGGGGCCGCACAGGCCTCTGTTCCGTTGGACACACTTGTTGTCGGCGGCATCGAATACGGCGCGTCAGAGTCCCTATGTCCGCAGTGTCTACGGTGCACCACGTGAGGTTGAGACGAAACTACAACCCCATCTATGCTGGCGGACAGGCGACTGAATGGGAATACGGCAATGATTTTTGACATCATCTTTGTGGATGGACGTGCGCAGCGTCGAGATTGGCAAGGCGAACGGAGTTCAGACCAAGGCGAATATTGCTGTCGGTACAGATGTAAACAAGGTGATTGCGGCCTATGGACAGCCGGATGTCATTCGCGGCGATAAATACATCTACCTTGTGGAGGGTGACTCGTCGATCGGACTTACCTTTTGAGATCGAGAATGGACGCGTTGATGAGATTAAGATGGGCGTGATTCGTTAAATTTGCAGCATATATAGTGTAGGATATCGTTTCTGCTGACGATAAAATGATTCCGGGGAGAGAGAATCTTTGAATATGCGGATATGTGCAGTCGTTATAGGATCGCCGTCGTTGCCGGAGTTGCTGCAAGCATTGCTATGGATACATTTCGAAGCACAGTGACAGTACCGCCAGGCGTAGATGAGGGAAAGCGGATTACCATAGCACGCGATGCGGTAGAGAAAACACCTCGGCAGATGATGCTGCAAAACGTGAGGCGGAGACACTGCGTCAGCATCGTGCAGAGGAGCAGAAGTCAGCATCTCGTATTGCCCGCACTGCACTTGTGCTTGGCGATATTGCATATGGTGCATCCGAAGCAGATGTGCGTGCACACTACGGTGCCCCTGCTGAGATCGAGACAGAGCGCTCTATGCGCTAGTGCGGGCAAGGAAGTCGTGGAATATGAGTACACGGACAGCCCGTCGCTCGATATCGTCGATGGCTTTGTGCGCCGCGTCAAAATATCGGAGCGCAGCTCGCTTGCCTCGGGCAAGGGCGTCCGCATCGGAAACCCCGTGGAGGAACTGCGGCGCGTACACGGCGAACTCGAGCATGATCTACGGGGAGGATTATATCTACTTTTCCGAGGAGGATCCGACCATCGGCTTTTGCCTTCGAGGATCGAATATGGTCGTGTGGAGGAGATAAAGATGGGGGATTTGGGCCTCTGAAGCAATCTTCCTGCGAATGATGCCGCTCATTGTGCTTTTGCATAGTGGGCGGTTTTTCATTTCCCTCACATAGAGTTATAGCTCATTGCGGAGATGATATGGCGTTCACCTTTCATTTGAAAGAGTACGGGCGGAATGGTATATTATGAAGCACTGATACTCAGCACCATCATCTTGACGCATCTTTTTGCTCGCACTTCGGCGGAAAAATCCTCCACAGAGCACCACTCTGCGTCCGGTTTTCCGCCTTGTTCGGACGAAAAATTCTACGCCAATCTGACGGACTTCATTTTATCAGTGATTCCCTAAATATGATTAGGGTGAAATGATCGGAGGTTTCTATGCTGCGATTTCTGGTGCTCCTGCGCGCGCTGCGCCGCGATATTGCCGTGCTGCTCTTTTGCAATGCTGCGGCGCGATACCCCGCGCGCGGTGAAGATTTTTATTTCCACTCACATTGCTCTACCTTGTGAGTCCGATTGATATTGTGCCTGATGCGATTCCTCTGCTTGGCGCAGTTGATGATATGAGTGATCCTGCCGGCAGCAACCGAGTTCCTTGTTCGTATGCTGCCGGATCATGCGCGTGCAGAGGCGGAACATAACGTAACGCACTATGGGACACTCGTGCTCGTCGCCGCTTCCATCGTTCTGATTTTGTGGCTTGTCCTTCTTGTTTGGGCGCCTCGAAGGTGTTTGCATGAGGCTCTACATTGCAGAAAAAGCCGAGTGTCGGCGTGCCCTGCCGCGTGTCTGCCGGATCCGCACCGCAAGGGGCGGGCTGGATCGAGACGGGCGGCGGCGTGGTGACGTGGCTCTTCGGTCATGTCCTGCGGCAGGCGGAGCCGGAGGAATACGATCCAAACCTGAAACGCTGGCGTGCGGAGGATCTGCTGATCCTGCCCGCCAAATGGCGGCTGGTCGTGAACGAGAGCGGCGCAGCAGTTTGGCGTAGTGAAGGGGCTGATCGAGCGGGCGGATGAGATTGTGCACGGCGGCGATCCTGACCGTGAGGGGCAGCTGCTTGTGGACGAGGTGCTCGACCATCTTAAGAGCGAAAAGCCCTGTGCGGCGCATCCTCATCAATGCGCTTGACGACAAGAGCATCCATGATGCGCTCGGCGACCTGCGTGACAATCGGGATTTTTTCCCTTGAAGCTGTCGAGGCTGGCGCGGGCGCGTGCGGACTGGCTCATCGATGAATCCTCGCGCGCCTATACGCTTGCGGCACGTCGCGGGCATGATCGGCTCGTGCTTCCCCATCGGGCGGGTCAAGACGCCGACACTCGCACTCGTCGTCGGCGGGAGCGCGAGATTGAGAATTTCAAATCAGCGACATATTATCTGCTCGATGCAGTGTTTCGCCATGAGAAGTCGGGCGAAAGCTTTCGTGCGCGTTGGAAGCCGTCAGAGGAGCGCACGCCGCTCGATCCTGAGGGGCGGCTTAGGACGAGAATGCGGCACGCACTGCGCTTGCATCGTTTGGCGCGAGCCGCAGGATGCGAAGGTTACGCGCTACGAGCGCAAGAAGAAGGAGGAGCCGCCGCTCCCGTTCTCGTTGTCTGCGCTGCAGGTGCGCAGGGCAAGCGCTACGGCTACGAGCCGCAGCAGGTACTCGACACGGCGCAGAAGCTCTACGAGGAGAAGCTGACGAGTTATCCGCGTTCGGATGCGGAGTATCTGCCCGTCAATCAGCATAAGGATGCGGCGAAGATCCTCGGCAACCTCGCAGCGCCTCGAGGAGTCGGAACTCGGGGCGTGGGCAAAGACCGCCGATGCGAAGCAGAAGTCGCGCGCGTGGAACGATGATAAGATTTCAGCGCATCACGCGATCATCCCGACCACCGTGCCCGTGAACCTCTGCGCGGCTCAGTGCGGCAGAGCGCAACATCTACGGCCTGATTGCGCGCGCTTACATTGCGCAGTTCCATCCGGAACTATGCTCTACGACCAGACGAAGGTGGAGGTCACGTACCACGGCGAGCTGTTCGCGGCGAGCGGTCGTACGGAGCGTGCAGCGGGCTGGCGTGCGATGTACCGCACGGGAAAAAGAATGAGGCGGAGGATGCGGAGAAAGAGGACGAGGAGAGTGCCGTCCCGCCCCCTGATGAAGAAGGGGATGCAGCGGACTATGTGTCGGCAGATCTCGGTACACGCCAGACGAAGCCGCCTCGCGCTTTTACGCCCGCGACCCTCCTGCAGGGCAGGGCGAAGGAAATCCATAAATACGTGAAGGATGAGGCGGCAAAGAAGATGCTGCGTGATGTTTCCGGTATTGGGACGGAGGCAACGCGCGCGAGCATTATCGAGGATCTGATCCAACGAAAATTTCTCCTCGCGGCAGGGGAAAAAGAAGGTACTGACCCCAACTGAGACGGCATATCTCCTCATTGACGCACTACCTGATACCATGACTTATCCTGATGCCACAGCGATCTGGGAGGATCGTCTGCACGCAATGGCTGAAGGGCGGGATCCATAGAGGACTTCCTCGCGGGACAGGCGGCATCTGCCCGCGATTCTCGCACGGCGGCACTCGGCGCGAAGATTCCAGGCGTAGAGGGCGTTCGCTGTCCCGCTTGTGGGCGCGGCGTTATGCAGAAGCGCAAGGGAAAGCACGGTGACTTCTGGGGCTGCTCCGTATTCCCTCAGTGCCGCATGACGGCAACGATGCAGGAGGCAAGCCTGACTTGCGGGAAAGCGCCTTCCGCGCGCTGCAGCAGGGGTGACGGAAGAGCGTGTGTCTGAGCCAAGATACGCCCCGCGCGGCAGCTATACGCCGACGGCGGATGAACAGGCGGAGATGGATGCGCTGTTTTTAGGAAAACTGTAATAAAGCAGGTCGGGCCAACGTACTCTTTCCTTTGTATTGATTTGTCGATTCAAGCGCTCTTCCACCGCTTGCAGTGGTCCCCTCCCCCGTAGCGACGGGGGAGGCATTTGAACACAGTATATTAGCTTCCCCGCCAAGCGGGGAAGTGGCGAGCAAAGCGAGCCGATAGGGGCGCTTTTTGCGATATGCACGAATCTATTTCTGCAGGAGGAGACTATGGACTTTTACATCGCTCGGCGTGCCCGAGCATCTCACGACCGCGCTTGCAAAGCGCGGCATCACGGCGCCGACGGAGATACAGGCGGCATTGATCCCCGCTGCGTATGCGGGAGAGAATCTGATCGGCGAGGCACCGACAGGGACGGGCAAGACACTTGCCCATCTCCCCTGCCCCTGTTGGCACGCATTGATCCCTGCCGTACGTACGGCACAGGCGCTCATCCTCGCACCGACGCACGAACTCGCGATGCAGATTGCGGCTGTTGCGCGCGAACTCATACAGGCGGCAGGACTGTCGGTCGGGGTGCAGGCGCTCATCGGCGGAGCGAACATCAAGCGGCAGATCGAAGCACTCAAGAAGAAGCCTGCCCTCATCGTCGGTTCTGCACCGCGTGCAGGAACTGCACCGCCTCGGTAAGCTGAAAACTCACGGGTGTGAAGGTCCTCGTCCTGGACGAGTTCGACTGACCTCGGCAAGCAGCATCTCGACGATGGCGTGCTCTTATCCGACCCTCCCTCCGGAGCGGCAGGCGCTTCTCCTCTCAGCAACAGCAGGCGTGGTTGCCGTGCGCATGGCGGAGGAGCTGTTCGCCCGCGCCTTATCTGCGTGGAGAGTACGAATGAGACGTATGAAAATTACTGTGATATTGTGTCGTTTCGTGATAAAATAAAGGCGGTGCAAAAAGCTGACGCGCCGTCTGCCGATCCGGCGGGGGCTCGTCTTTTGTCGGACGCAGCTTCGACGCGGCGCACGCGCCTGAAAAAGCTGCGCCATGAGGGTATCAAGGCCGTCGCCCTGCTTGGACAAGAGCGGCGTGACCAGCGACGTGCAGCGCTTGATGCCATCCGTGCGGGACGCGCTGAAATCCTTATCTCCACCGACCTCGCCGCGCGAGGACTCGATATTGAGGACGTGGACTACGTCATTCATATTGACCTTCCTGAGGATGCTGCGCACCTATCGCCACCGTGCGGGGCGTACGGCACGTGCGGGCAAGGCGGGCGCGGTCATCTCTCTCGTGGATGCGAAGGAAGTTGACAAGCTCAAGGCGCTTGCCGCGCGCATGGAGATTGACCTTCCTGCGTTTGCCTCATTCCTGAGGACACGGAGGTCTATTCATTTCCAAAGGGGATATAATTCGTGGACATATTGCCCACATTGCTTGACATACTGCTCGTTGCCTTCTTGTATTCATGAACGGGTTCTTTGTCGCGGCGGAGTTCTGCTGTGTGAAGATCCGCACCTCTCGCCTCGAGACGCTGATCGCAGAGGGGAACAGCCGTGCACGGTATGCCAAGTAGCTCACGGATCACCTCGACTCACTGCCTCGGTGACGCAGTTCGGTATCACGCCTCGCCTCGCTCGGTCTCGGCTGGTGGGCGAACCTGCGATTGCAACGCTGATCCCTGCCTGTAACAGAGGCGCTTGACTTCCCGATGAGTTCGGGCACACGGTCGCACTCGCCATTGCATTTACGATCATCACCTCACTGCATATCGTGCTCGGTGAGCTGACTCCGAAGTCGATGGCAATCGCGAACGTCGAGGATATTATCCTTGCCATCGCGTTTCCGATGGTGCTATTCAGCCACCCTCATGCGTCCCTTTGTCTGGATTTTGAATACGGCTGCGAATCATATCAGCCGTCGGCTTGGCTGCGATGTGAAGGCCGAAAATGAGGATGCGCATACGGAGGAGGAGATCCGTCTCCTGATGAAGGAGAGCTCATCGGCAGGGCTGATCAACAGCACGGAGGCAGACTTCGTGGATAATGTATTCTCGTTCACGGAACTGAACGCGCGTGAGATTATGGTGCCGCGCACGGACATGATCTGTCTTTACCTCGACGATACGCCCGCAGAGCGCATCAAGACAATCTCGAGGAGCAGCAGACGCGCTATCCCGTCTGTTATGAGGACAAGGATCACATCATTGATTTATCCACGTAAAGGATCTCCTGCCTCCGCTGATCCGTGGGGAGCGGCTGAACCTGCGCCGCTACATCCGCAAGGCACTTGTTGTACCGGAGAGCATGGACGGCAGCGTTCTCCTGCGTACGATGCAGGAGCAGGGGTCGCAGCTCGCCATCGTGGTGGATGAGTACGGCGGCACAGCGGGGATGGTGACGGTTGAGGATATCATCGAGCAGATTGTAGGGCGATATTCGCGACGAATTCGATGAAGAACGCGAGAATGTAGAGTGGCGTGCGGGCGGTGTCTGCTCCATCGACGCAAAACTCCTCCTCGAGGAGGTCTACGATCTGCTCGGTATTCGCATTGAGGATGAGGATGTGGACAGTATCGGCGGATGGTTCTATGATCAGCTTGAGAGGCACCGCGGATCGGATGCATGGCAGCGCATGGAGGGACTCTATTCTATGTCGAGGAGGTCGATGGCGTGCGCATTACACGCGTGCTCGTCCATCTGCCGCACATGATGTTGGAGGCACAGGCGCAGCCTGTGAAAGAGGAGGAGTAGTAGACATGGCGCTTGATTCGGTGCTTTTACAATGAGATCATTGCGGCCTTTACGGTGGATACAGAGCATCTGCGTGAGGTTGCAGCCAATTTTCGCCAGGATATGCGCTTGGGGCTTGCCGGATCTCCGACTCATCGCTTCGTATGCTGCCGTCCTATCTGGGACTCCCTGACGGGCGAGGAGCGTGGCAGCTATCTTGCACTCGACTTTGGCGGGACGAATGTGCGCGTCCTGCTCTATCGGCTCGAGGGCAATGGGACATATAAAATGCTTCCCATGTCGCAAAACCGCTCAAGGTCGATGGCGTCTACGATTTTGTTGGTGCGGATGCGACGGGCGAAGAGATGTTTGACTTCCTCGCAGGACTTGTTGATGAGGCTGTTGCCGGTGACCATGAGACGCCATATCTCCTTGACATACATTTTCCTTTCCGTCCAGGCAGACGAACATCAATGATGCACGCCTGATCATTTGGACGAAGGAGTTTGACGGCACGCGGCGTTGAGGGCGAGGTTGTCAATGATCTCCTGCGAGCAGCGCTCGTGCGTCAAGGTCTCTCGAATGTCACGCCGAACTCAGTCATCAACGATACAGTAGCAGTCCTCCTCCGCAGCCTACATCAATGGAGATACGAAGATCGGGGCGATCTACGCAACAGGGCACAATACCTGCTATCTCGAACCTCATACGGGATGGCTGAGCCGCTGATGATCATCAATATGGAGTCGGAGGCTTCCAAAAGATCTCCCCGAACCGCTTTGATGTGGCACTGGATGCTGCATCTGAAAAAGGGGAGCAGCGTCTCGAGAAAAATGGTTGCCGGACGCTATCTAGGTGAACTCTTTGGCCCTTTGCCATGGCAGAGCTTCTCGGCGAAAAGGGACGTACGTATCATTTTACGAGTGTTGATCTTAGCCGCATGCTCGCGGATGTGGGGAGGATGCACAGCTGGCAGCAACGATCGTTGAGGCCGTGACTGGGGAAGATTCTTCCGGTCGAGGATGCGGTGCGCATTCGTGAGCTTGTACGCGCAATTGTCGTGCGATCCATACGCCTCATTGCAGCGACCTTTGTTGGGACTCTGTGGCAGATCACTGGTGCAGGCGAGATTTGTCCGCAGCATTGCGGTCGATGGCAGTGTATACGAGAAGATGCCGCTCGTGCAGGAGGAGATGCGGCGTGCATTCTTCGAGCTCCTTGGCGAGGATGCGGCGAAGGTGGATACCATGCTTTGCGTGCGGTGGATCGGGACTTGGTGCCGCAATTGCCGCGGCAATGACAGAGCGGGGTTGATACATTTCACTTGCCTCACAGGCTTCGTCTGTGCTATGATAACAGAATATAATTCATATTAGTGAAGGAAGGGCTTTTTCTCTGCTCACGTTATTAATGGTACTTGATGCAATCGTCGCAATTATCCTCATCGCGTCCGTGCTCGGGCAGGAGGCGAAGTCTGCCGGCATGGGAGGTCTTGACGGCGGCGGAGACACCCGTCTTCCCCAGGAAAGGCGCGTGGGATGGATGCGCTGCTTGCGCGTGTGACTCTCGTATTTGCAATCCTGTTCGGTGTGATCACCATTGTGATTGCGCGGATGTCGAGTTGATGTGAATATCCCTGCTGCCGCCTCAGCGGTGCAGGGATTTTTTAGGAAAAACGCTGTGCAGAGGGGGCATCGGCATGCTTTTTGCATGGAGCAGAGCCGCTTTTTGCTGCCGGGAGGGCAGCATGGCGTGCTTCTCATTCATGGCTTTTACAGGATTGCCGGCAGAGCTCGCGCCTGCTTGGGGAATATCTGAATGCGCGGGGCTTTACCGTACTTGCCATACGCCCCGCTGGGCACGGGACAACGGTTGAGGATCTTAGCCGCATGGGGGCATGAGGACTGGATGGACTCAGTGCGGGATGGGTATGCCATTCTCAGCGGCATATGTGAGCGTGTTTCGATTGTCGGTCACCGATGGGGGCTGTCTCTGCCATGCTGCTCTCCATCGAGGTGGAGGCTGCTCATGTCGTAGTATCTGCGCTCCCATCATGATCGCACCGGAGCAGGGGATCGAGCATCTGCCGACGCGTGAGGCGTGCATTGACCGATACGTGCCGAAGGCGCGGCGCAAACTCGAGAATGTGCCGCAGGGGGCGAACAACACCTACCGGCGTATGCCGCTGGTCTCCATCCACGAGGTGATGGATGTTATTGATATTCTCTGTAAGGAGATTGAACGTGTCGGCACCGATTCTGATCATGCATGGAGCACGCGACCACACGGCAGATCCAAAGAGTGCTGACTATCTCTACGAGAATATCTCGAAGTGCACGGTGTGAGAAATTCATCCCTATCGGAGGCAGGACATCTGCTGCCGCTCGACATAGGGATTCGGGAGCGCGTATTTGAAACGAACGGCTGCATTTTTACTGGAAGATACCGTACAGGAAAGAGCATTGTAGGAACGGGAAAAAGAGGAAATTATGGAACAGGAACAACTGGATATCGTAAAGGAAAGAGTACACGCCTTTATGCGGGAGGACGCCTATCGCCCGCTGCCGATGGCGGAGAGTGCTCACAGGGCTCGGATTGCTGCTGATGAGGAGCTCTTCTTTCATCTGCGCTCATGCGCACTGGAAGCAGAGGGGGCGATCATCCGCAATCGCAGTGGTCTCTATGCGGACTGCCGAGCCGCATGAACCTTGTCGGGACGTCCTCCATGTCGCCCAAGGGCTTCGGTTTTATCATTCCCGATGTTCGTGCGACGGAGGACGAGTCGGATGTCTTTGTCCCGGGCAGCGCCCTCGCAACCGCCATGCACGGAGATCGCGTGGTCGCACGCGTCACCCGTCTGAGATGCCGGGACGCGCGCGTGAGGGGGAGATCATCCGCATCCTCGAGCGAGCGAACACACACATCGTCGGCACATTCGAGCGCAGCAAGGCGTTCGGCTTTCGTCACACCCGACAGCGCAAAGATCGGGCGGGATATCTTCATCCTGAAAAAGGATTTCGGTGGCGCGAAGACGGGCAGCAAGGTTGTCGTTGAGATCACGAAGTGGCTGGAGGAGTGCCGCAGCGCCGAGGGGCGTGTCATCGAGGTGCTCGGAAAAGACGGGCGACCCCTGGTGTCGATGTGCTCGCCGTGATGCGAGCCTACGATCTCGATGCGAGCTTCCTCCCGCCGTGCAGAGGCGGCCGCGCACTGCCCGGAGAACCCGCTGCCCGAGGAGTATGCGGGCGGCGTGACCGCCGGGACTTCCCCATTGTCACGATCGACGGTGAGGATACGAGGGACATCGACGACGGCATCTATGCCTATGAGGAAGGACGGCGGTTTCTTCCTCGGTGTCTACATCGCCGATGTCAGTCACTACGTACGCGCGGGCGAGCCGCTCGACGTGGAAGCGGCGGCGGCGCGACAAGCGTCTCACCTCGTCGATCGTGTCATCCCCATGCTGCCGCGTGAACTCGAACGGTATATGCAGTCTGAACGAGGGCGTTGGACCGTCTCTCATGGCGTGTGAGATGGAGATCGGCGCGGACGGTGAGGTAAAAAGCTGTGAGATTGTGCCGTGCGTGATTCACGCCGTACGCCGGCTGACCCATACACTGGTGAATAAAATCCTTGCGGGGAGGAGCCGTTTGTCGCGGACAACGAGGACATTCGCCCAATGCTTGGGACGCTGCGCCGTCTACGCGAAGCCTGCGTGCGAAGCGCCATCGCCGCGGTGCCATCGACTTCGAAACTGCCTGAGATCAGGGGTGAAGCTCGACGCTGAGGGACATCCCGTCGCGCCTCATAAAGCGCATGGGTTCGATCGGTGAGTCCATCATCGAGGAATGTATGCTCATCGCGAACGAGACGGTTGCGCGCCACATGGAGCTGAAGGAAGAGCCGTTTGTCTACCGCGTGCATGAGACACCCGAATTTCTGAGAAGATCGAGCGCTTCCAGAGTCTTCTCGCTGCACTTGGTCTGCGCCCTCAACATCGATGAGGACGGCAAGGTACAGCCGCGCGACATACAGGCGGTGCTCGACCGTGTGAAGGGCGCGCCGGAGGAACGCATCATCGGTGCGGCTGCCCTGCGCTCTATGCAGCAGCGCGTTACTCGACGCAGAGTCTTGGGCATTTCGGACCTGCCGCACGCTACTATACGCATTTCACTTCACCCATCCGCCGCCATCCAGATCTCCTTGTTCATCGGCTTCTGCGGAGACGTTCGCCACGGGGCACATTGCGCCGGAGAAGCGGGAACGGCTGCGTGCGGCTCTCCCCGATGCGGCGGAGCACCTCCGCGCGCGTGAGCGCATCGCCATCGAGGCGGAGCGCTGAGACGACGGATATGAAGAAGATCGAGTACATGGCGCAGTTCGTCGGCGAGACCTTCGAGGGCGTTGTCAGCGGCGTCACGGCGTTCGGTGTCTTTTGTTGAGCTCGAAAAACGGCGTCGAGGGGCCCGTGCACGTCTCGACGATGGTGAATGACTACTACAGCTACGTCGAGGAGCAGTATGCGATGGTCGGCGAGCGCACGGGCACACGCTACCGTCTCGGTGACACCGTGACCATCGTTATCACGCGTGCGGATGTGCAGGCACGGACACTGACTTCGTCCCTGAAGCGACAACGGTGTCTGTGAGCCGCATGCGCAAAGCCTGCCAAAGCAAAACGCCGCGCCCAAGGCTGACGCCGGAAAATCCTCCGGCAAACGCCGCTCCCGCAAGAAGAAGGGGAGCGTGCAAGGCAGAGCCGATCATCGCCGATATTGAGGCGACTCCCGCAGAGCGGCGCAAGAAGACACGCGGCGCACATGGGCACACACGGAAAGCGTGTGCAGGGAGGAGAGCGTGCGGCGCGCACGCCGCAGCGAGCGTTCCTGGAAAACGCGTGCAGTGATGCCAGGCCGCTAGTGCACGTCGAGCAGGTCACCCGGAGCGAGCATCGCAGGCTGGCAGAACGCCGCGATCGAGGTTCCGCACGCGGCAGAGGGAATGAGCGCTATGGCGAGGAGCGCGGCCAGCGTGACTATCACCGCGTCAAGGGTGACAGGGCTGAACAGCGCCGTCTGGCCGGACCCGCCGGGGTACCGCGCACAGAGACCGGAGACGGAGGCAGCAGAGAAGCCGCGCCGTGCGCCGCGTCCCACGCGGCGGATGAATCGCAAGGAATCGCCGATAAAATGAAGTCCGTCAGATTGGTGCTGAATTTATCGGTGCTTCCAGAACCGAGGGCGGCACGGGGAACGCCGAGTGAGGAATTTCTATGGGCAAAAAGAACGAAAGCGTCAAGATCGCCTGCGAAAACCGCAAGGCACGTCATGACTATTTCATCCATGAGACCCATGGGAGGGCTGGGATGGAGCCTCGTCGGTACAGAGGTCAAGTCCCCGTGTGCAGGAAAGGCAAATCTGCGCGACAGCTATGCCTACATCAAGAACGGGAAGTGTTCTCGATCATATGCATATCAGCCCCTACGAGCAGGGCAACCAGTTCAACCTACGATCCGCTTCGCGTTCGCCGTCTCCTCTGCGCAAGGCGGAGATTCTGAAACTCTTCGGCAAGACACGCGAGAAGGGATGACCCTTGTCCCGCTCAAGGTCTACTTCAAGCGTGGGCGGGCAAAGCTCGAACTCGCACTTGCGAGCGGCAAGCACAACTACGACAAACGCCAGACACTCAAGGCAAAGGATGCGAGGCGTGAAATGGAACAGGCACCAAAGATCGGCAGCGCGATAGACAGGAGTATTTATGCAGGGAAAAAGGAGCGTCGCCCGCACTTCGGCGCGGACTAAAGAACAGACATCTCCAGATGATCGCGCTCGGCGGAGCAATCGGACAGGGCTTTTTCTACGGCTCGGCGTCTACCATCGCTCTCGCGAGGCCCTGCGGTCATGCTCGCCTACCTTCTCGGCGGCATCATGATCTTCTATCACTGCGGATGCTCGGTGAGATGGCAGTCGATGAGCCGGTGTCCGCCTCATTCAGTCACCATGCGGGCAAATACTGGGGGATTTTTCCGGGCCTCTCCGGCTGGAATTATTGGTTCAACTACATCATTGTGTCTATGGCAGAGCTTGCGGCAGTCGGGACTATATGAATTTCTGGCTGCCGGATTTCCCGCAGTGGCTCTCCGCACTCATCTGCCTTGCCGTCATCACCGCGCTCAACCTTACGAATGTTCGCGCATACGGCGAAATGGAATTCTGGATGGCGCTTTGTGAAGACTCACGGCGATCGTGCTCATGATCGGCCTTTGGCGGATGGCTGCTCATCACAGGCGCACCGTTCCCGGAGAATGTCAGCAACCTCTGGGCTCATGGCGCTTTTCTGCCGAAATGGCTGGTGGGGCTTTTTCCTGGGACGGCTGCTGTCATGTTCTCGTTTGGAGGAATTGAGCTTATTGGCATCACGGCGGGAGAGGCGGAGGATCCAGATCGTACAATCCCGCAGGCGATCAATCAGGTGATATGGCGCATTTTGATTTTTCTACGTCGGCACGATGGCGGTGCTGATGGCTCTCTGGCCGTGGAACGAGGTCGGCATGGAGGCGAGTCCCTTTGTGCAGATTTTTCAGAATGTCGGTATCCCTGCCGCTGCACACATCCTGAACTTTGTCGTGCCTCACAGCAGCGATTTCCGTCTACAACTCCGCGATCTAGCAGCAACAGCCGTATGCTCTATGGTCTTGCACAGCGAGGGATGCACCGCCTGTTTTGAAGAGCTCATCCACGCGCGGCGTACCCGTACTCGGCATTCTTATTTCATCGGGGTTTACACTTATCGTGGTGTTTCTGAACTACTTCTTCCTGGTGATGCATTTCTATCTTATCTCTATTGCGATCTGCGCCGCCGTAATCAGCTGGACGACGATCGTTGTCACCATCTGAGATTCCGTAAAAAGATGGAGCGAAAGGAGAGCATATTAAATTCCGTGCGCCGTTCCCACCCGTGGATCAACTATCTCGTCTCATATTCCTCGCGGGCGTTAGTATTTATGATGGCGCATCTCCCTGGGATGCAGCTGCTGTGTTGATCCTTCCCGTGTGGCTGATTGTCCTCTGGGTTGGCTATCGATCAAAACAGAAACGGGAACAACAATAATAACTCAAAGGTCCATTCAGTATGTGTATGCGAATGGACCCTTTCATGTATACCGGTTTTATCATTAGACAAAAATAATGATATATGTTAGAATACGTACAAAATTTTGCCGGTAAGGAGGATCACATGATTTTGCAAAGAATGCGGATTGAAGATAGAAGGACTTACACGTATTTGTCCTCACTGTGGAGAACGAGCACTGATTGATGATGAGCTGGATACATGGAGCTTCCTCTCGGATACTGCGGCAAAACATAAACGGGACATGCCGGATGAGATCGCTCTGAATGAGCCGGCGGCGATCCGAGAGGAACGTGCAGCCCAGATTGATGGACTGCAGCGTATGAGGGGGTATTTTATCCAACACAACAACCTCTATCAGGTGCTTGAGGATCTGAACTATATTGAAGAAGGGGTGAGTCGTCCGTCCTTTGCTCTCTGGCTTCCTCGTCGGCGGGCTTTGTTTCTGCGCTGGTCTATCTTCCTCTTTCGCCATTTCTGCCGAATTTTATCTGGGCATATTATTTCGTTCTCTGGGGGCGATTGCGACGATCGGCTATCTGCGCGCCGGGCGCCGATATGAGCAACGAAAGGTCGAGTATGCACTCCTTCGTCGTCATGCCCAGAACGATCTGCAGTGCAATGTCAACGCGTGCGGATTGTTTCCTGCCGCCTGCGTGGACACCCGCCGCTCATCAACCGTATGCTCGAAGCCCCTTCAATCGGGCGAGACTTCAGTGGGGGAGTACATTCTGAAAAACGAGCCGAATTCCGGAAAGAAACTTGTGGCATGAGCGCTTGCCCTATCATATATGAGGGTCAAATTGAACATCACGTAATCAAAAACGAGTCACCGATGCTTTTGTCGGTGACTCGTTGTATTTGGGGCAAAAATTTACCTTTGCTGGACTTACGCGCGAGGAGAGTACAGCCATGAAGACAGCGAGGGAGGCGATGCCGACACTGAGACCGATGTAACCGTTGCCCGTAAATCCGTCGGCAATGTACCCAAGCAGGGAGCAGACGGCGACAACGGTGACGTAGGGCAGCTGTGTCGATACGTGGTCGAGGTGGTGGCATTGTGCGCCCTGCCGAAGCAAGAATGGTGGTGTCAGAGATGGGGAGGCGTGGTCACCGCAGACGGCACCTGAGAGGATGGCGGCGACGGAGACGACGAGGATGTCCGGTGCCGTCTGGCCGAGAACAGCGATTGCACCGGGATGAGGATGCCGAACGTGCCCCAGCTTGTTCCGGTCGCAAAAGGCAGTCCTACCGCAACGAGGAAGAAGAGCGGCGGAGGAACATGACCACGCCCGCATTTGCCTGCACAACCGAGCCGACGAAGCCGCCAAGATCGAGGTACTTTTGCTGCAGATGCCGGAGAGCGTCCACGCGAGGCAGAGGATGAAGATAGCGGGGTCATTGCTTTTAAAGCCCCCAGCCGAAGCTGTCAGCAAAACACGTTGAATGAGACGACGCGGCGCGGGAGGTAGAGCAGGCCGGTGAAGACGAAGGCAATGAACGAGCCGAGCACAAGCGATTTTTGAGGAATCGCAGTTGGCGAAGGAGTCCGCGATACTCGTTGCCGTCATGGATTCCGCCCGTATAGAGCATGCCATAGATGCAGGCGCCAATGAGAACGAGGAGAGGGAGCATGAGATCGAGCATCTTGCCGCGGCTTCGCTTGCCGCACCTGCGGATGCCTCTGCGGTGTCCTGATACTCCTTCGATTTCAAAATGCACGTTGATTTTTCGACGCTTTTCGCATTGCACCGAAGTCACGCCCCGTCCAAATGATGAAGAGCATGAAAAGCAGTGTCAGCCATGCAAAGATTGAAGGAATTGTCTGGAGAAACAGCATGAAGCCGTCGATCTGTGCATCCTCCGGGAGAGACGAACCAACCGCAGCCGCCCAGCTCGAGACGGGAGCGATGATGCAGATGGGGCCGCCGTCGCATCGATGATGTAGGCGAGCTTGTGCGGGCGATCTGAATTTATCTGTGACGGGGCGCATGACCAGTGCCGACCGTGAGGCAGTTGAAGTAGTCGTCGATAAAGATGACAATGCCGAGCAGCACGGTGACGAGGGAGGCGCTGCGCTTGCCCTTGATCGTGCCGCGTTGCCCACTCACCGTAGGCATTCATCGCGCCTGAGCGCGTGATGGCGGCGACGAGAATGCCGAGGATGACGAGAAAGACAAGGATGTTGACGTTGCTGCCGACCTTGTCCGCCATGACCTGAAACATCGTGAGTGTCGCCTGCAGGAAGTTTCCGCCCGCAAAGAGCATTGCGCCCGAGAAGATGCCGATGATGAGCGACATGTAGACTTCTTCGTCCAGAGCGCGAGGACGATGGTGATGATCGGCGGAAGAATCGACCATGCGGTTGCTGTCATGAGTTAAATACACTCCCTTTATTGTTTTACAAAACTATTCCCCATTATAGCAAAAAGGAATTTGGCAAAATTTTTCTTATGCCGCATCGGCGGATGACTCGCTGTTGAATCGGCAGCCCGCCCCCATGATCAGGCTGCTGCTGTGTTCATGCGCAGCGAATACATTTTAGACGAATTCATCCTTTGTGAAAATTTGATTACATGATTGACACGGATTATCTCTATGGGGTATAATGTTTTTGCATCATTTATCGGTGCAAAATTACTCCGCGCGTGGAGGGAGGGGAAATGCATGGCAAATGAAATTAAGGTCGGCAAGAATGAGTCGATCGATAGTGCTTCCGCCGCTTTACGCGTATGTCACAGAAGGCCGGCACTCTTGCCGAAGTTCGAAAGCGTGAACATTACGAGAAACCAGAGCGTTCGCCGCAAAAAGAAGTTCGAGGCAGCGCGTAAACGCAAAATACAGGGGCTGATTGCAAAGAGGCATCCGGTATCGTTGTGCCGCGGATGTTTTTCTATTTACTTTTTACGAAGGGATGAAGAGCAATGTCATTGATGGAAAAACTCACAGCAGATATGAAGGATGCGATGAAACAGGGCGAGAAGGAGCGCCTTTCCGTTATTCGCCTTGTGCGCGGCGCCGTTCGTCAGGCCGAGATCGACGGCAAGAAGACGCTGAGCGATGATGAGATCAGCGGCGTCATCACGAAGGAAGTGAAGATGCGCCGCGACTCCATCGAGGAGTTTGAGCGCGGCGGACGTGCCGATCTTGTCGAGAAGACAAAGGGCGAGATCGCCATTCTGATGCCACATCTGCCCGAGCAGCTCAGTGCCGATGAGATTCGGAAGATTGTCGAGGAGGTAGTCGCCGCAGTCGGCGCGGCGACTGCGAAGGACATGGGCAAGGTCATGGCGTTCTCGCCGCGCGTCAAGGGGCGTGCGGACGGCAAGCTTTCGTGAATGAAATTGTCCGCTCCTTCTTGAAATAACTCCTTCATAGAGATAGAACAATCCCCTGCACATTCCTTTGTGACAAAAGAGCGGGATTTTCGTATAATTGGGAAAAGAATCGAACATAAAAGGAGTGCATGAGATGGCAGAGAGAGATAAGAAGGACATCAAGAGAGAAACAGATGACGCGCGAGGAAGCACTGGAAAACGCGCTCAAGCAGATTGAGAAAACCCACGGAAAGGGAGCAATCATGCGTCTGGTGAGTGCCAAGGCAAATATGAATATCGAGAGTCATATCGACCGGTATTCGCCCCTTGATATCTGCTCTTGGCGTCGGCGGAATCCCTGCGGGCGCATCATTGAAGTATATGGTCCGGAGTCCCTCAGGCAAGACGACGGTAACTCTCCGCATGATCGCCGAGGCACGAGGCAGGTGGGCTTGCTGCATTTATTGATGCCGAGCACGCGCTCGATCCCGAATACGCACGCAAGCTGGGTGTCAATACGGAGGAGCTTCTGATCCGCAGCCGGACACGGGAGAGCAGGCGCTGAGATCGTCGATGCTCTGGTGCGCAGCAGCGCGATTGATATCATCGTGGTGGACTCGGTCGCGGCTCTTGTGCCGAAGTCCGAGATAGATGGAGACATGGGTGCCTCTGTTGTCGGACTGCAGGCACGTCTTATGGAGTCAGGCGATGCGAAAGCTCACGGGCATTATCAGCAAGACACGCACGGTCGCCGTCTTATCAACCAGCTGCGCGAGAAGATCGGTGTCACCTATGGCAAATCCCGAGACGACGACAGGCGGGCGTGCGCTGCAGTTCTACGCATCTGTGCGCATTGATGTGCGTCGTGCCGACTCGATTAAGCAGGGGACTGAGTCCCTGGCAACCGTACGCGCGCTAAGATTGTGAAGAATAAAAGTTGCACCGCCGTTTACGACCGCCGAGTTTGACATCATGCATGGTGAGGGGGTCTCGTCTCGGCAGCATCATCGATATGGCAGTTGATCTCGATATCGTGGACAAGAGCGGCGCATGGTATTCCTGATGAGGGAACGCGTCTTGGTCAGGGCAAGGAAAACGCGAAGATTACGCTGGAGGAGAAGCCAGAACTCATCGCCGAGATTGAGGAAAAGATTCGTACGAAACTTCTGGTTGAGGGGAACCCTCTAAAAAGAAATCCTCTTTGAAAAAGGCTGGGAGCACTGCAGCAATAGATACTTCGGATGAGGCGATGCCGGATGTGCTGCCAGGAGCGATGAATGACCGATAGCTGCGACGAACAGAGGAAGCGCGCCCGGAAAGCTGCGTATAAACGGCATTCGATGACTGCGGTCGGACTATCTCGCACGGCAGGCATACAGTGAAAAAGAAAACTGCGTGAGAAACTCGACCGCAAGGGTTTTCCTGCGGAGGAGATCGACGATGCTGTTGCGCGCCTCATTGAGCGACATTATCTCGATGATACGGACCTTTGTGCACAGCAGTTCATGTATCTCTACAATGAGAATCGCAGCTCCGTTCGTCAGATCTGTGCAAAGCTCGTGCAGCGCGGCTTTGATCACGACCTTAGTGAGGAGGCTGTCCCGGAGGACACGTTCGAACGAGAGATCGCTGTAGCAGAGCGACTTCTTCCATGAAGTTCAAACCGACGGATGCGCATCAAAAGATGATGGCGCATCTGTATCAGAAGGGGGTTTTCGCTCGATACAGCGCGCATACTGCTGTACGGATGTTCGCAGAAGATGCAGAGGAATAAAATGAGAAAGGGACTTTCATTATGAACATGAGCCGATGGCGCAGAAATGGTCTTAGTACTCGATTTCGGCGGACAGTACAATCAGCTGATTGCACGCCGCGTCCGAGAAAAATCACGTTTACTGTGAGGTACACCCACATACACTGTCCATGGACCGCATTCGAGAACTTGCACCGCGCGGCATTATTCTGACGGGTGGACCGAACAGCGTCTATGGTGCGGAGGCTATCACAGCGCCGAAAGAACTCTTTTTCCCTCGGGATCCCTGTCCTCGGTATCTGCTATGAGTGCACAGCTGATGGCATATATCTGCGGCGGTATGGTCGAGACTGCGCCAACGAGCGAATACGGAAAAACAGAGGTTGACATTGCGTGACAAATCGTCCCTCCTATTTGACGGCATCCCGCAAAAATATTTGCTGGATGAGTCACACGGACTATATCAGCAAACTGCCTGCGGGCTTTCGTGCGACGGCAAGCACACCCGTCTGCCCAATTGCAGCGATGGAGAATCCTCTGAGCGGCTCTATGCGGTCCAGTTCCATCCTGAGGTCATGCATACGGAGCACGGGACAGAGATCCTGAGGAACTTTGTCTATCATGCGTCTGCAAATGCACAGGAACATGGCGCATGGATTCCCTTTGTGCAAAAAGACCATCGCAGAGCTGCGTGAAAGATCGGCACAGGCCGTGCGCTCTGCGCGCTATCAGGCGCGCGTCGATTCTCCGTAGCTGCAGTGCTGCTCTCAAAGGCGATCGGCAGCCAGCTTATATCGTGTCTTTGTCGATCACGGCCTTTTACGCAAAGATGAAGGGGATGAGGTCGAAGCTGTTTTTCGGGAATCCAGCACGCATGATGTCAACTCATCCGCATCAACGCACGTGATCGGTTCTATGCAAAACCTGGGAAGGGGTCAGAGAGCCAGAGGCGAAGCGCAAGATCATCGGAGAGGAATTCATCTGTGTGTTTGAGGAGGCTGCGCACGAGATTGGGGCGGTGGACTCCTCGTCCAGGGACACTCTATCCCGATGTCATTGAGAGCGGTCTCGGAAAATCGGCTGTGATCAAGTCGCACCACAATGTCGGAGGACTCGCCTGACTGCGGATTTCAAGGAGATTGTTGAACCTCTTCGCCTCCCTGTTTGAGGACGAGGTACGTGCTGCGGACGTGAACTCGGCATCCCGGACTACTCTGTTGACCGCCAGCCGTTCCCTGGGCTGGACTCGGCATCCGCATCATCGGTGAGGTGACGGCAGAGAAGGTCTCAGATTGTTCAGGAGGCCGATGCCATCTATCGTGAGGAAATTGCAAAAGGCAGGCATTCAGAAACAGCTTGGTCAATATTTTGGCCGCACTCACCAACATGCGATCCGTCGGTGTCATGGGGGATGGACGCACCCCATGACTATGCTGTCGTCCTGCGTGCTGTAGAGACGAGCGACTTTATGACGGCGGAGGCAGCGCAGATCCCGTGGAAGTCCTGTCAAGAGTCACCATACGCATTGTGAACGAAGTCCGTGGCGTCAACCGTGTTCTCTATGACTGTACGGAAAATGCCGCCGGCCACCATCGAACTAGAATAGTAGAAATAAGCGCAGAGCGCCTTGTATATCAAGGGTATCTGCGCTTATTTATTTCCGTGACCCCGCTTGACCCTCCTTTTGTTGCCGGATCGCTTTCGATGGCAGCAATAATCAGTATCGCGCTCTGTGGATATAGGTGAGCGTAGGTTTGTAGGTAGTCTCGATTTTTCTCATGACCGAGGCGTTGCGAAATCGCTATGATCGGTATTCCTCGGTGAATGAGATAGAGGCATGAGAGTGCCCTAAGATCATGAAGGCGAATTTTCTCTATGCCAACCTGTGCAGCACACGCCTCATTTCCATAAGATAATCCATGTTTACCGGTTTCAAATAATCGTGCATTTGATTGATTGAATGCTGCGCTTGGATAAACTGCTGGACTTCATCGACAAGAAATGCAGGGATGCTGACATCACGGCGGCTCTTTGCGTCTTAGGCGGGCCGATTATAGTCTTGTTATCTAGCCGTGCGTAGCTTTGGTTATGTGTATCAAATTTTTGTCAAAATCAAAGTCCTCCAAGGTCAGTGCCAAAAACTCTCAACACGCATCCCCTGTCCAGAAAAGGATTAAAAAGAAATTCTGTATAGTGGAGTAGGGTGTGATTGATAAATTTTTGAAAAATCATCAACCGTCCAGAATCTCATTGCATCGGCATGACTCTTTCCGATCATCCCCTGCTCGTTTTGCGGGGTTAGTTGGTAGACCATAATAATTTACCGCAAAAGTTGAAGATGGCTGCAACTTGCTGTTGATAGTACGGAGGTATGTCTCTTGATAATCGCCTTTGACAAGTCTGTTTTGCCACTGCCGTATTTTTGTAGGGAGTAATCTGGTCGCAAGGCAAATTTGCGAAGAACGGCAACACCTTTGAGGTGAACATATATTCTTTGCTTCGATATGTTGTAGGTCTTATGCGTGGTTTTATGTCCTCCATGTATAGATCATATAATGCCTTGAAGGTCGTGGAATGAGCGCCTTGTTTCTGCCGGTGAAAAATCCTGCTCAAATAGCTGCGCGTCTTTTTCTTTGCGAATCCTCTGCGGGTCGTTTCCCTTTTCGCCTGTCCAGTCGGTGTATTTGATCTTTACGTACCATGTTCCGCGCTTTGTGTCTTTATGGACGGACAAGAGATCATCGCCTTCTCAAGTGCTGTTTCTGTAATAGAAGCACAAAGACTTCATTTTTGAAAAGCTTTATGTAAACTCCTGAGATCACGGGATAAAAAGGTACTACTTTTTCGTAATACCCATTTCAGCAGCTCCTTTTTGTGTTTTAGATAGCTGATATACTGACGTATTTCGCTGGCCATATCTGGTGTAATATCCTCAAGATCCTGTATGACTTCCTCCTGATAGGAGGGAGTCATTTCTTTACGATCGGTGAAGGTCGTTTGTTCGACCAAGCAGATAATCCAGGCTGACATTAAAGAAATCGGCTATTCGAACTAGCATTGCGGTATCTGGATCCCGCTTTTCATTTTCGTAGAAATTATATGACCGTCGGCTTATATTTAACTTTTTTAGCTAGATCTGTTTGACTCAGGCTGTGTTGCTCACGCAATACTTTCATTCTGTTCATCTGCAACCCCTGTTACATTATGTCAACTATTTGTAGCAACATCAATGGATGCAAAGCAGAATATAGCTATTCGAATAATTATACACTATGTTGACAGGAAGGAAAATATGACGTATTATCTTCTTGTCAACAGAATGTAGCAATTAGGTGGTGAAAAATGAAATGGTTGATAGAAATGCGCATCAAAGGGAATCTAGTCGCAGGTGGATGTCGCAAAAGAAATGCGCCATCAGCCGGCAAATATTATAACTTTATCGAAAAAGGAACCCGCTGTCCTTCTCCAGAAGTGGCAAAAGCGCATTGCTGCTGTTTTGGGGTTTTCAAACGAGTGGTATAGATTGCTTTGAGGTTGCGGGTGAGGGAGGAAAAAAGCTCAGCGAATGCGGGCTGAGAGGATGTGAAGAGTATGCACATAAAAACTCACGAGCAACTTCATTACACCCTGCAGAGGTTGCGGAGATTTGTGCAATCTCTATGTCCAAGGCGTATAAGATCATTGCTGAACTCAATGAAGAGCTGCGGAAACGCGGTAAATTTACGATTGCGGCAAGACAAACCGTCGTTTTTGAAGAGCAATATCTTGAAGTTTAAGCCGCAGGGGCAAAGAGATCACGATCGAATGGAAGATCCATGATGTCAAGTTTGCTTGCGGAAACTATCGAAAATGTCTTGCAAGGCTTGATAGTGGACAGAAGTGGCTGGTCAGTGATGTAAATATGTCAACGCGTACTTTCCGTGACCTTGTGCAGATTTGCGCAGCGCATTGATGCGCAGCTGATCGAAGTCAAATATATGTATGACGAGGCCGAACAGGCTGAGCAAAAACGAGAACCTGATCCGCCTCTCGAATACCGTGGGACGAATGGATATGATTTTTCGCGCATGATGAGATATTACGTCATCTAGGAATATCTGCAGCCCCATACCTTGAGCGAGTTTCAGAAAGATGGTGGACTATCATGTTGTTCAAAATATCCGTACCGATGGGACGGTACGGATATGTGAAACAGAATCTGCGCCATGCTGATACAAGACTATCCACAGTCAATCTTCATCGTGCAAACTCCATTTTGATTATAGCAAATATCAAAAGGAGGCACAAGAGGCATTATACAAGGGCTTAGAGGGAGGCATACTATGTCAGTCGAGATCGAGAAAAAGTAGAGCGGAATATATCCGTGAACTCGAGGAGAAAAATTCAGCGCTGGAATCCCTGTGAGCCCAAGATTGAACGTATTGTTAAGATTACCCGGCAGACTACGAGAGCTTGAAGCGTGAGAATCGCAAGTTGGAGCAACAGATACGGAAATATCGGCAGATATTAGCTGTGGGCGGTGTATCAGAGCTCATCACTACTGATAGATCAGTACATCGACATGAGCAAAAAGCAGCTGAAAAATTTCGGCTGAGATCCATCCCAATTTTGATAAGATCCACATCCAGCAGATCATTCATCTTACAGATTATATCACTGGCGTTCCAGCAGGAGTTTGATTCATTCATCTCCATGCACACAGAGGGAAAATGGGTAGTACATCCCATCTACTGCAAACTCGAGCCAGACATCCGTCGAATCAACGAAATGCTGTCCTGTAAAACGAATTTTTACAAAATCGAGGAATTACGCCTGGAAGAGCTTCATCAGACGCTGCTCCAGGTAATCGAGGTCATTGGCAGTATTTTGAAACCGCCAATGGAGAGCCATGACGTTCTGGGAAAAGGCTCTGGAACTTACGAGAGGAAACGAGGCTTTTCAAGCAAACGGATCTTGCAGGGATTACTGGCTTCACACGCCGCTCTATTTATCAACTGGGAACGCGATCGGATGCGCCCCAAAAACATTGCTACACTTGAAGTTTTGAGTCAGCACTCTAGGGGCTGACCCATATACTGGTGGAATTAGGGCTGCATCAGCCTTTCTATCAGGAAGCTGCATGCAGCGAGAGCTCCTGGATTTCTTATGCTGGGCGTTTCATCTCCGCTCTGAGATTGATCGAGTGCTTGCTGCACAGGCGCATCATGTCGCTCTATTTCGAAGAAATCATCTGCCGATATACCAAAGATGAGCACCCAGCTTATGTAGCTCCTCGGCTCGGAAACTTTTCGGTTATTCCGCGTTCGTAATTTTGGTAAGTACGCATGTTTATCCGTAGCTTCTCAGCCATTTCGCCTGTGATAACCCTTGTTGTTTCTGCTTTCCGTAGGCAGTCTGATATTTCATTGTCATTGTCAGTCCCTCGTGGAACGAAAGTTTTGCGTTTATTGTACCAATTTTTGTTGCTGAGAAAAGTCTTTATCGTGATGTTACAGTCACCTACCTGATTATATCCTGAGGCAAGAGAATTTAACGAGCGTTTAGAAAGGTGTTGGATATGAGAGACGATGACGAAGTCTTGTGCATAATAATCGCCAGTATGGTACTAATGGTTGTATTTGGAGGCATCATTACGGCCATAAATATTTTTACATCTCCAGTAGACGCCGAGAGACTTTCATTGCTTATCGAGCGGGTAATTTACGAACGTGAAATCCAATCGACAGACAGTGAATCTGTACTAACAACAGGCTGTACGATCTCAGATGGTGTCGATAAAGCAAAACTCGTTCGTGCAAAAGTTGCTCTACCTGCATAAAAAGGATGCCCCTAAAATCTATGGAAAAATTGGGAGAAGGGAAGTAAGTTGTCGCGCTCCTGGAAAATGGAAAGCCCGTATATCGAGTGAGAGAGAGAAATGATAGAGACAGGAATATATCGCTGGGAAATTTTATAGACGGCTCTCATTTTTTGGAGCAGATCTTGTTGAGATTACAGATCATGATGAATTTCACTACGAGCGATATAGAATCAGGCGCCTATTATTTGCAGTGATTGTAGATTTGGAAACCATTTCGACATGGAGGACAGTAAAAATGAATCTTGAGGGAAAATTGTTTTCATTGCTGGGGCAATCACTGGTATTGCTGACTATAAGCAGATATTTGCCGTGGCAGAACAGCGCTGCAAGAGCAAGACAGTATCGTTCTGAACCCCTGCGGTATTGCCGTGGGGAATGGAATGGGAGGCCTATTTGCAGATCACCAAGGAGATGGTGCGCTGCGCCGATGCCATCTATGTGCTGTAGAACTGGGAGAACAGCAGAGGTGTTCAGGAGGAGCTTGCTCTTGCAGAAAGCCTTGGAAAAGAAATTATATATGAACCACGAAAGGCTGTGATCATAGGATGCCGATTGATTCATCAACAACTTTCTGTCTGCTTTTTGATCGTCATGTCAGTCATATTTACTATCAAATCCAGCGTTTTAGATTGACCATTTGTGCTATTGCAACGTTGATTCTTCATTCTATTGCTTTAGATCCAGCCATAGACCCAACACCTATTGTTGTGCTTAGTGTATTGATGACAATATTTATACATCTCTATGAAAAATATGATGATGGATCTAAAGTGGGCTCTTATAAAAATATGCCAAGATGGGGGCTGATCTCTGATGAAGGTGTTGTAATTGGCCAGTATGACACAATTTTAGTGGCGTAGTGCCCCCATTAACTAAGATACTTCCTGCGGATAAAAGGCCAGCAGCATATAATTGGGTTTGTCGAACGCCACATGCAACCCTATGCCCCTATATTTACGAGATAATTCCAGTAATCATATATTGATTGAGGGTGAGTCGAATCACAGACGAAGCTGATCGATTTATCATCCGACGCTCCTTGACGGTTGGAAAATCGAGTGTAGTCGTGCATGATATTAAAGGCGAATAGCGAAGTCACCGCAGGTTATCAGAAAGCGGCCTCGGGAAACACGATAATCAAATGAGGCCGACAGCAACAGATGATACATCTGCGTGCTGGAATCCTCTTGACGAGATACGGATGGACAGCCCCTGACAAGCTATTCTGTAGCAAAGACGCTTTCGTCGGCCTTTGATCCGGATGGGGAAAATGATGGTATGTGATGACGTTGTAGAAGAAGTTGCTGATGTTCTTACGAAAATCATCCTGCATCCTCAAAAATACATATCACGCTGATCAAGATCGGCATCCAAAGTCTCTATCTCTTTTATGATGTTGCTCAACATATACAGGATCATACGGTTGGAATGGTCGATAAAGACGGAGCTCCTGTTTATGCATGGATGCCTTTGATTGGAAAAATATATGATACACCCTTGGAGTATCCATATATATCTTTAGAGGAACCGAAAAGGTACAAAAATTATTGACCACAAACTTCACGTGAATCGTGTCAATACCGAATCATCAGGCGTGTTATATTCTGTCCATCATAAATGCAGCACTCCAAAGATTATCTTGATCCAGTGCTTAGACACCATACGGAAAGAAGTGATTTCTGTATAAAAGATCTTATAGAATCACACGCAGCCCGTATCTTTGTATCTGGTGACTCCACTGGTAATTCTTGCCAACCATCCCCAATTTTTCGTGTGTTCTTGGAAATGCTCTGGATATTTGATATAGGGAGAGCCCATGAAGGAGATACAGATGCTTGATTCTAATGGATGAGTATACGTCTTTAGGTCGCCCTAAATATATTTGACTACCCTGAAACTGAATTATATTTTCCTATGTGGGATGAAGGCTGTTTTGTTTGATGAGCTGTTACAGACTTGTAAATTTTATGGAGGCAAGACGACAGATATGCAGGTGATTTCTATCCTCGGTAAAAGAACAAATACTCATTGTATGGATGACCGAAGTGTTGATGTGCTGGTGTTCAAATATCAGGAGAACGATTATTTTCTCTCGCGCATGTATGAAGCTCCTGAGAAAAGCGATCTCATTCACGGAAATAGTACCTAAAAGAGGAAAAATTATTCTTGCGGTAGAAGGTCTTGATAAATCGAGAAAGCGGTGAACGTTATGGGAAATGCTCGCGTGCTTTATCCGTATTATCGTATTGGCTTTGGGGCAAGAGACACTGCCATAAAACAACTTCTCGAAAGTTCTTTTTGGAAGACGCTTTGTCCTGAAGATGGAGAGTTGGCAGAAAGAACATTACACTGAAGAGGCGGCAGAAGAATTCTTTGTAACCTATCAAGTCTTATTTGACCATGATGGAAAAATGTTCTTGCTCCTCAATGGCTTGTAGATGCGATGAACGAGTAGCTGTTATTTTTGCGCACGTTGAAGAGGCGTGAAAGTGCGTGATTATTAGTTTTTGGAGGTCATCATGAGCAACATACAAGACTCTAATATGCTGGTGACGGAAGAACGTATCAGACAATATCCCAGAAATGTGCTTGAACACGGTGCTGGCATAGTCGGCACATCTGTCATGCAGGATCCAAACTCTACGTATGTGACTGCAAAGACAATTTACCTTATCTCTGCGCATATGGCGATACGGATTGTATCCCCAAGAGACTGCAGATTTACTATGACCTTAACATCAACAAGAATATCTACGCGAAGTATATGAAGCAGCTGGTGGATTGTGGATATATTTACCCGAATTCAAACACGACGAGAATAACAATTTTTACGAAACATCTACGAGATCAATTTGAGGTGTAGGTTTCCTTGTAGATCCGCCTGGGAAAATAAGAAATACTCGAGGAGGGGCATATGTTTGAGCAACTGCGAAAACCTGCAAAATAGACGCATGAAGTTTATTTTTCTTGCAGGTTTGATGGCACTTTCGTTCTTCCTGCCGTCAGCAGCACATATATGCTCTCGAACTTCCTGTAACGTCTGCGTTCGGTTGGCTTACCATCCTGATCTCAGGAGAGTGGTCTTTTCATGCGGCGTAGATCTCGGATATACAGCAGGAACGCCTATTCCTGCGCTCTTTGACGCGTAGTGGTTCAAGCTGAGATTATACGGACGGTTATGGTAATCAAGTTCTTCTCTATCATCCGTTATTTGATGGATATACACGCACGCTCATATGTCCGAGGTTGATGTCGCAGTCGATGAGTATGTGGCACAGGCACGATTATCGGTCTTGCTGGCAACGGACGTGTAACCGGACCGCATCTGCACCTCGAGTACATTATTCGAGGGCGGATGTAGAATTTCATATGTATGTCGATCCGCCTCGTTTCGGTGGCAATAGGAAGGTGGAGAACGATGGCGCGCCAAGTCTTCTGATCCAAGAATCCCGCTTACCGTTCAGCCGAACCTTGCCGTTCTCATCGGCCTGAATGAGGCGATATTTCCTGCAGCAGCTGCAATACTGGATCAGCCGTGAGGCGGGCATCCGCGACGAATACGGACGCCGTTGGATTTATAATACCGTCAAGCAAATGGAATGTCCAATTTCGTTTTGGTCGGAGAGCACGATTAAACGCACCATCAAGTCTCTTGAAGATCAAGAGGTGATGTTATCGACGGTAATCGGAAATTCGCACAACAAGACGAAGGCCTACACCATTAACTATGAGCTGATCGAAGAGCTAGTAGAAAAATCGTACATAAGCAATTTCAGGAGAGCGTAGAAAGTGTCGACCGGCGCATTTCTGCGCCTCCACCGATGCGAGAGCAGATGGAATATGTCGAAGACGTCCATGCTCCTGAGGACACACAACCAGAACATGAGGCCGCTGATATGTCGGAAGATAACATAGAAGGTCAAAAAGGTCAAACTCGGTGAATCCACGCATCATGTCCAAAATGACAATACATGGGGAGCAAGATGAACCACGTACAGAGGTCAATTTGACACCACGGACGGAAGGTGCTGAAACCTCAGTAACGGCGCGGGTTTGGGCACCCTCCTCGCGCGCGCGCGCACGTAAACAGACTACAACAGAGAACACGCATAGAATACGTGAAACAACAACAGGCGACGTTCGCGGCCTTTTGAAGCTGCATGGGGTATCCACATCATCGCTGGAGCAGTTTATTCGTCGCTACGGAGAGGAGAAAGGCGCGACAAAGCCCGACTTTTTGGAGATCGCCATGCAGACGAAGATCATCCGAATCCAACAGGGCTGGCTTCATGCTGCGCTCAAAGAAAAACTATACATTTGCGCCTGTTACTCCACGGCAAGAATCAACTCCAGCCCAAACACAGCCCCTGGCAGTTATGTTCCGCCTGTACCGCCTCCCGCCCTAAAAAGAGCAAAAACAAGAACACCGACAAAACCTGTACAGAGTTTCTCACACGCCAGGCAGCCGCCGACGGTGAGGGATCTGTGTTTGCCCAGGAGTTTCTGCGAAGACATGGAATTGTGGATGGACGGGTGAGTCTCTGACGAAATACGGTCTTCGCATTCAGAAAACGTCAGTATTTTAATTCTGCATCGGGTTATACTGAATGAGTGATGACGTATTATGCAAGGAGGTACATCATGGACATCGTATCTACGCCCGTGTGCGGTGGAGAGAACATCATTTCTTTTTGGAGCAGAGCTTGCAGTCGTGATCGGCATGAACGGAGGCGATATTTCTCCATCGACTTGACCAACTTCTTACGACGGAGCTATCGCTCCATGAGAATGAGCGCAAATGGGTATGCAAAACAATCGCAGACTCACAGCATGGGAATCTTTTCTGGTCTGAAAGCACTATCAAGAGGATTGTTCATTCTCTTGTACAACAGGATTTCATCCTTACAATCAAGGCTGAAGGGAAAAATCTTCGATCGCACAAGCATACGCATAGACTATGATCGATTGAATACTTTTTGCCGAAGCTTTGGCTCATCCGAGCCCTGCCCATGAATAAGACAACGGAGGTCATATGCTGTACTACAATCAGTCGATCATGGGAATGTACTTTGGCCGAGACAATGCCCAATGAGCATTTCAAGGCACAAAAGAAAACGAACCGAGTTGGCAGGGTTAAAACACTTTGTCCGAGACCTCGGCCAAAGATTCTGCGATGTGGGGGAAAATTCTGTTTCGCATCGCGAAGCAGGAAACGAATTATATCTTGGTCGATATGGTGATCCAGTCTCTCCGCAGGACTGGCAGGCCTCGTTGATCTGAAAATACAGACGTAAGGAGACGATTGTCAAGCAGACGGAGCTGCTGCATGTATCCTCATCTCAGTTAGGCATATGGAATTCAACGATTAAACTCAATGTGCTCAACGCTTTGCAGTATCGTTTGACCGTCAACGATGTTTTTCCGGACAAAAATCATAAACATGTTGGAGGTACTGGCGATCATCATTGCCGCAAAAGAAGAGTTGGATCCCGAGTTTAAGATCATTGACGAATTTTGGTTTCACCTGCTTGTGCAATATTATGACCAATACAGCCAGCTCCTCGAGAGGATTGATGAGTGTATTTTTACACCAGGATAGCGCGCATGAATATTGCTGTTGCAACCACAGTGGAGAGCCCGATGATTCCACATCGTCCTGCGGATAAATGTGATTGAACTCCTGCAGCTCAGCCGGTATGTACGAAAACTTTCAAGATGAAGTGAAAAGCTACATCTTTTGAAAAGACCTCTTGATCTGTTCAAAACGAACAGATCTATTCAAAAGATAGGGAAAAATGGGGATTTTTCTCTGATATACAATAACGTCGGAGGAGATCATATGTGCATAACAAAGGCTTTCTATATCTGGTCTGCATTGTGGTTATATGTGTATTTCCTATGGTCAATCCGCCTTTCATCTGCAGATGCCCAGAACATTGATTACATGAATACATCAGCCGAAAGGTCTCCCCTATTGGAGGCTCACTTGCAGATTCCCGGCTCGCGGTTCGAGACCTGGGGATCTTGTTGTATGAACAGGATGAAGATGTTGGCGGAGACCGTTCGTCATAATGGTTGGCTGCACGAACGATGCTGATCCTGCAAGTCTCACCAAATGCGCGGCGATGCGGTTTTCTACGAGACGATCCAGATCTTCGGTCTCAGCGTCAACGGAAAGCTGATCGGATACGCCGCGACCGGCGATGGGACGACACACAATGACGCCGCGTCTGCTTGGTTCTACGAGATGATGCAGGGACAGTTCCCGCCATGTACATGCACGCGGCGAGTGAGGTTATGATGGGCGCTATACCGGCGTCTTCGACAGATCGGATATATAGCCGCGTCATACCTTTATTGACAAAATAGATGAGGATGCAATGCAACACCACCAATTTCAATGCTCTGGGCTTGACGAGTACGCTGAAATGCAAGAACAAATTTACGGCATCTCTGTATCTGTCTATAACGACCATACTTTCCTGAAGCCATCGAGGCGGCAGTAGCCAACGCTGCAGAGTATTCCATAGGGTGAACACAGTTCGCCTATTTTGATCACGCTCGCATTATGACGCATCATACGCGTGTGACCGCAGCAGCAAACGAAGAAATTTGATGTTTGCGCTTTCCGGCAGACGCTGAAGAGACTGTCGGACGATCCTGCTATAGAGAGAGATGGATTGGACGCGTATGCCAAGCAGAAAATTCCGGCAGGATATGGCGTATGCTCACAGGCTGCGCATATCTCTATCATGGATGCGCATGGACAATCAGGATCACGATGGTTGCAAGGGACATCAGCGCGATGACATCATAGAAACGCGCACGGAACCCTTGTCCCGAGATTCTTTCAAAGAAAAGACGGTTATCTCATGAATTTTATTCGCCCAAAGGAGATGATTGCTCAGCGGAATGAAACGCTGAGAAACACAAAATGACCATGATTTGTCTGTTGATCCTTTTTCTGCATGGAAGCGACGGTCGTTATTTATAGTTCGACCATCATTTATCCCCAGGCGCAGCTGTCCCGACTACTGATCAGGGCAAACAAAGATCTTGTTCAGATGCGGCGCGATACGCAGAGCATTCGCTTGCGGAAAAGAAGATCCCCATGTTCGGCAGGGCTCCAACGACGCTGCTGATGGCAAGACCCGATGGCTGTCACTTGCCGGCGGTCGCTGCTGGCGATCTCTATGATGCAGAGGGAAATGCGCTTTCGCCATATGCGTGTCGCTGACCTTATGCCGGAGAATGATGGCGCGCCGCAAGCCTTCCGCGAAAACATAAACCCGCGAGCTCCATGCTTAGAGACTCCCTCTATTGACAGCATGGTACCAGGATGCCGAGGGCGCAGAGTTGTGAGACTCTCGATAAGGAGTGTGCTGACCGTGAATATGTGCGGACGATTGAATCCTCAAAGCTATATACGCGCTGGTCTGCTTTTGCTGGCGCGTCATCGGTGGATGCTGCTGCGCTGACGCGCCACTTTTCTCGTCTTGGCAAACTCAGCACTCTTTGATCAGCAAGCGGGCGAGATCCGTGCAACAATGAGGCAGTGGCAGGAACAGGCTGGTTTTATCAACAATCAAACCTATCGCGGTTCTTCCAGGGCAAATAGAGGCAGTTTCGTCGGATATTCTCTCTTGCAGTCCAGGCGCATCAGTTGGAACTCGTGTCTTATCAATCCTCGCATCTCCAGCGGCGAGGAAGAAGCGCTGTTTCCAAAGATTCACGTTGTATGGTGATCAAAGGAGCATATGCAAACGTACTACCACGCCTTTTAGAGGACTTTCGTGCAAAGGCGATGCGCCTCGCATCCACTGCGTATCTATCAAGATGTGTCCAGTGGAGAGCGGATATGTGCAGACAGATCGCGCTGCCGCTGTATTTATACAGCAGATAGGAGTGCGCTGAATGCTGATGATACAGAAAAAGGGAAGATCCGCGCATCGATCGCGACGGCCTCTCTATGGTGCTGTCATGGGATCTGCGTATACCGATAATACGACGATCTGGGACAGTTTATGGCGCAGATCGCACCTGCTGCAGTTGAGAATCTGCCACAGGCAGACCCCATATCCATGAGACCATACGCGAGCGCTTCGCCCCTTCATTGCATTCTCCCCTGCTGCCGCACTAAGGATGGGACAAATACACACCCAGGAAGAGCGTCTGCCGAGAGCATTCCCAATATAAAACTTTCCGAGGCCGAATATTCCCGTCATTACAGCGCGCCCGGTAACACTTCCACAAGAAGCCATAGGCGCAGGGCATCTGCAGAAAATGCTTCCGTATCGCCAGTGGCGAAGTACAGGAACGCAAATATTCCGATCCAATCGCCTTCATCCAGAGCGGAAACGGAAGCACGCAGCCGTCTGACGCAATTACTTACTACGGCGGCGAAGGAAGTCATTTTTCGGCAGACAGCGAGAACCGAAAGAGCAACAATTACGCCGCTGATAAATGACTGGGAATTTGTACAGCAGCTAGATAAAATGAAATTTGGGGTTGGAGGTGTTCTATGTGATATGGAAAGCATCTGGCCGGGATATTTGTGCTGGATGTCCCGCTGATCTATACACGAAGCAGGCCCGGAAAATCCCTTATATCGTCGCTTTTCTCTTCGTTTCTCTTGGCGGCACATCTCCCAAAGTGCGGATTTATCCGGCATAGGGATGGCTGCAAAGCTTCTCTTTCTGCTTGCTTTCTCGCCGACGCGTTTATGCGATAGTGCGCACTGATGATATTTTCTCCTGTGCGGTATGGGCGCAGCAGCGTTTTACGTGCGTTCTGCCGTTTCCACCGCGCAGAACAATAGAATCAGCATGCGGGAGACATATATCATACGATCTCGCCGGGCTTATCCTTGCGCCTCTATTGTTGCTTGCTCTGCACATGCCGCACCGGGTATATATCGGTTGGCGTTTCTTCCTCGAAAGAGCAAACCATGCGGATTTTGGCGTTGAAAGTCGTCTCTGTGCCGCATGGCAGCTCTCTCTCTTAGGAGTCACTTCCAAGGGAGACAGACGCAAAGGGATCTTCTGCGGCGGTCTTGTTCGGTCTCTGCAACCCACTCGTTTCCGGGCTTTCTGCTATGCTGATCGGTCATCTCATCCCGATACGGCATTGGCATAAAGTCTTTATCAACAAAGAAATGTCAGGGAGGTATTTTCTTGGATTGCAGTCAACTGTTTCATCGCGCGGAACATTTTACGCCGCCGACGACTCTTCTTCCGCAAAGTCCGGCTGGGAAAGCCAGCCGCAAGTGGGACGCCCGCGAGGGAGATCACGATGTGCAATTACAATCTGCGGCAGCTTTTATTGGGGGCTTGTCGGCCCATCATCGTGGCGCTGGCCTGAGGCTCTGTGCTACAAAGCAATCACCGAGAACACGCTTGTCTCATGTGAGCCGAAACGGACATCATGACAGGGAGGGTTCGCAACGTCAGGACCAGCAAATTCCGCATGCCAACCATACGCCGAGCGATGGTGCATGGTTACTTTAGAACCGTCAATTTGTCCAGGATGACTCTCGCAGCGTTCCTTTGAAGGAGGGTCAGTTTGGCAATAAGCAGCTGAAGCGCAGCTTATAGCTTCTTAACCAAAAGATGGTTGCAGACATCTCCGTCGCGCATGGAAGCGGAGAATCGTGTGCCAGAAGATGGCATAATGCGACCGTTCAGGTCACGATCAACAGCGATTATTCCCATGGAGGGCGCGGTAAAAGCCATATCAGGTGCGCTGGTCAGAGGTTGAATACCGGGCTGGTGCCAGCCGACGTGGAAGGTTACGCCGTATACGTGGACTATTCACCGTTGAAATCATCAAGACGGACGACAAGGGAGAAACTCGCCGTCAGCCCTCTGGGTATCTACATCAAGGATCTGCGCTGGGAGCAGGATACCGAAACGAAGGCTACAGGGCCGCTGAATGCGCCACAGACCGCACAGGCAGCCAGACTGACCAAAGCCATGGCAAAAGAAGAGGAGAATGAAGAAATGAAACTGAACAAAGCTAATCTCAAACTGCTTGTTTGCCTGCCTCGCTCCTGTGCTCCAGCGTATGGGGTTCAGGGACGGTCAATGCGGCCACGCTTTCGGAAATCTCAGGCAAAACTGCCGCCCGTGGGAGCAGGAGGCTCGATCCTGGAAACCAGCGGTGCAGCAGAAGCGCGATGCGGCACAGCGAACAGCCTCAAAAACGAATTGGACAGCTTGACCGGACAACTCCGAGTCGCGCAGCTGATCAGGAAAACAGCGGAAAACGAAGACCTGATCCGGCACGATTTCTGGAGCGACTGGCAGATCTCGAGGCAGAGCTTAGAGGCCCAGTCCGATCTGCAGATGGAGCTTCGATGCAGCTGGAGAGGTACAGAGCGTCATAAGCAGCGATTATGCGATGACAATTCTTCCGGGGCGGGCACTCATCAACCCAGTGCCATGCGGCGGGAATACTTCCGTCTCTACACGCAGTGATGCCGCCAACGCACAGGGAAACAACGCACGATGACCTTTTCGTATGCGCCCGATCAGCTCTACAAATTTACTGCCGTACAGGATACCTCACGGATATTGAAGCTGAGTAAAGGGCGAGCAGATCTCCTTGTGGGCGCGACACCAGTTCGTGCGGGCGAGTCAAGTGCTACGAGACCGTGGCTGGTGTGCCGCACATCTACGCAAACCGGTCGTGCAGTCCATAGTACGACAAACCTGATCATCACCACGAGTCAAGAGGAGCTATCAGCCGATCACCTCACTGTGAGTGATTGGTAATCCCATCGAAATTGCGGTGGAGCTGCATGGCCTCGAGGACGCCCAGACTGCGATCCTGCAAAACGCAAAGGATGAGCAGACCATTACGGCGGATATGAGTGTGACCGGCGTTGACAAACTGAATCCTACAAGGTCTCCGTGAAAGGAAGCCAGCAGCCATAAGCCGGAGATATGGTTTTTCGACGATGGGGAGAAAACCATCATCCACAGCGAAAAGGCGTGCAGCGTTTGTCGCATTGTTCATCCGCGAGCCTGGGAAAAAGCGATCCCAGCCTGGCGAACTTCAAGACAAAAAGACAACTGCCTATCATCGACCGGAATTATCGACCGCGCGGAACTGCGGTATGGAGAAAAGTGATATTGTCAGGATTGAGCGCAAGAAATAACCCTGAAAGGAGCTGGACTTCATTGCAAACTGAAAAGAAGAGATCATAGGCAATCTCTCGAAGTCGCTGGGCGCGAAAAGGTGAAATGAAGAAGGATGAAGAAGGGCTTGCGCCATTCCGGACGAAGAGTTGGATAAGGGGATGGATATTAAGACACCAGAGGGCACTAAGTCCACCATGCTCAAAGGAGAGCATGATACGATCTTCAGCCTGGCTCTCAAAGCCTGTTGTTACAGGGGTTGTGGTGTTTTTCTTTCTCTCGTCTTTGGTTTGGCATTTTTCTACGCGCGAGCGATGATGGCGAGCATATACGGAGAAAAAGAGCGCCCGCGTCGAAGATATTGCGGACTCTGCACGCGTCCAGGGAGGAAGTACAAGCAGGACTCGTCCGATGATTACGGAGCGCTTGAACGGGCGAACGCATCAAGGAATCGCCAGCAGCAAGACCGCGATAAAAATGCGGATGTTCCCCAGGAGCAATATCCGAACGTAGCGCGCCGCCTCAGTCAACGGAAGGACTCGGGCAATTCCGCAGCAGCCAGGCTATTCAGGCTGGCGCCGATGTCCCACGGACATCGGTTTGTTATGCCTCCTCGGCGGCGCATACTGGCCGAAATTACGCGCTGCCGTCACAAGACCAGGCACGCATCGAGGAGGGGCGTGCTGCAGCAGATCGTTTCAAAGGAGCACTCAGATCTGCGATCGCCTTTGCTTTACGCGCGGAGGCGGAAATCATCTGATACAGGCGCCAGTGAGACCCTGCGGCTGCAGGTGACGGAGGTGCAAGCGGAAGAGTCACCAATACTGCGCAGCGCAGTTCATCTCCCACTTGGCAGCGAGCTCGTCAGAACGTACCGTAATGGCGAGTACGCTATGCCCGGCACGCTGCTCTTTGACGGGGATCAACAATACGGATGCACCGGGACCGGTTATTGCACGGGTGATGGCAGATGTGTGCGGCGTCGGCGGCCTCAATCTGATCATCCCGGCCGGCAGCCGTGTCCTTGGCACAATCGGAAAGGTGGAAGGCGGCGCGCTGGCAGCAGAAACGTATCGAGCCGCATTGGGCTTTCTTCGACACCGTGGATTCGCCAAACGGTGGATCATGGAACGTGGAAACGCTATGCGATGGCCGTTGACGGTGTTGGTTATTCGGGCGTTCAAGGGAAGCTCCATCGTCATACGGGAGCAACTTCGTGCAGCTTGCAGCAGTGCTTTAACGGCGCTTTCTACGGTCGCGCGGTGGATCGACGTCACGCTGGATTCGTCTGCGTTCACGGCGCTCACGGTACACAGGCACCGACTTTGCGACAGCTGCGCCGGGCTACACCTTTAATATCTATGTGACGCAAAACATTTGCGTTTTTGGGGAAGACGATGATGCTGGACGAGGGGAAGGAAGCCTCTCAGAAACATATGAGGACGTCACCAGAGCGGATTAAAGGCTGGGAATCCAGCAATGTGCTCAGAATCATCATGCGTGTATTCTGATCGGATTCTTGCAGGAATGGCACTGATCGGCGGCGTCGTGTCGATTTCCGTCCTGGATCGTCAAACAGAAGAGCTGCGTCATATGCCGGTCAGCAGAGCGTCGCCGAAAATGCTGTGCCGCCGAGTGACAAATATTTCATCTATCAGGTGTATTTCGATGATACGGAGCGTGCGCATTACCTGGTCAGCTCAACATCCGGCGGTGTTGTAGTTTTCCCGTCGCTGAGCACCGGAGGGAACAAAGGAGCCGAAGACGTGATGAGCACGATTCATTACGATCCGCCGCGTATCTGCTTGAAGTTGACCAGTAGAGCGGTCGATGGTCATTTTCTATCGACGGTCGAGAATATCTTGAAGAAAATACACACACCTGTGGCTCCTTGACAGGAATCAGCCCCTTATCCATTGGAGAGACAAGGGGCTATTTTTATCGAGATTGCATGTATTTTACTTCCAAAAGCTGTCCGGAACCACAAAACTCAATGGTTTCTTCTGCAAGGAGTTCTCCTCGATGCGGTTTGATGGTATGCGCTTGAGCGAGACATTGCGCCTCGAACCTCGCTGCGACCGATCTCTGATAGCAGCACGTTTGGATGAGATTCTACGGCCGTTCGTGGTGAGCCCGTACCACCTGTGCCGCTTCCTCGATTTGCGGCAAAAGTGCTGTTCTCCGCTGCCGATCCGGATGAGATAGGCTTTGTCTGCTGCTGAATTTCATTTCATTACCTCCACGTGATACCGACACGCGAATCTTACTGCTCTTGTGAGCTGTACTCGCACTGTCATTATCTGACAGCCATCGAATACCGCCGGAGACGGAGAGCAAGTGCGCAAAGCGGCGAGGCTTTACACTTGCTTTGCGATCGCAGGTGGTAGGCTGATGATGGCAGAAACACGTCAGGTAGATAGAGGTAAAGACAAGAAAACCGCAGTGCGGATGTGATGTGGCATACAAGGGAAGGTGATTGAGATGATAGATGAAGAGATTCCATCGTGCAGCACAAAGAAGGCGTTTCGTTATACGGTGCTCAGCCTTTCGCTGTCGACGCTGATAACGCAATGGTATGCGACACAGGCGGTAGCAGAGGAGTGTGACCATCTCCTTGTACTCGGAAGTTGGTATAGAGCTCGGCGATAGTAAAATTTATCCTCCGATATGATTACCTGGTGTGGTCATGATGAGTGAGCATATCAGTGGCCATTCCGGATATTCTCGATGCGTACTCGTCATTTGCCCCAGCTGGTTTTGCTGCTCTCCATAGTCTGTGCATGTATTTCCTCAAAAGGCACGTTTTTGGTGCAGACATCTACATGGCGGCGCTTCTTTTGCGTCGAGGCGAGGCATCGCGGCACGGATCTCGGCGCTTACGTCTCGAAAAACGCGTATACAGTAGTATAGGAAAACAGTCAAAGGGTTCATGGACTGATCCCCACACCCAAAAGGGAAGATCATCAAGAGTCCGGCGTTATCGCCCGGTACTCAATCGATACACCCATAAGCTCATGCGTCGCATGACGGCGTATGGGCATACGCGTTTCTCATGGCTCCGACCGCGACGGTAAGGCGCTCTGCGATCGATCACAGGTTTGACGATCTGGAAGCACAGTATCTTCTTTCGATCCGAAGGGCGAACTCTCCGAGCCCTGACCAGCGGCGCTATCGGAAGAACGTACTCAAAGGCGAAAGGTACTGCAAGTTTCCAGCCGCTCTGCTGGGACGATCCGCAGCACGGTGGAACCCACCCGCCGAGGTCACCGTATCGTACGGGCGAGGGTTATCGGACGATTCGAGTCTATCGTTTCGGCCGCGGTGCGCGCCCGGATGGAGAATCAAAGGGCGGCGATGAGTTTGGCGGGCACTCCCGGGCGCAGCTCTCTGAACGGCGTTATCCTGCACACCTGCTTTATAAAGCATAATGACAGAGGGCAGCGTCCCGTAGCCGACTTGACGATATGCGTCATTTCTCTCCAGTCGTGATAAGTCAACGGAAGAGCTTTTTACGGATATGCGTGATTAATCGCATATCAGCGCGACGAATTCCTGGAAGTGGATGGAGAGATCGAGCGCCGCGAAGCCAATTCTTGATGAAAATGGGATTGTGAAACGTAGAACGCATCAAGGAAATCTACAGAATACATCAGAGTTTTCGGCCCCTTTGCCCAGGCACTCGATACCAAGGTAAAATCCATTGATGAGATCCATACAGCGCCGCAAAGCAGAAGATCAAAAAGGGAGAAAATCCAGTGGGAGGCGGTAAGGTGAGACGGGAGCTGCCAGACAATGCGCCATATCATCTGCTGTTGTCATCCGAAGGCAGGCCGAGATGCGCGGCCAACATTCTGAAATGAGTGCGCAAGCGAGACTACGGTTTCTCGATGTACGCGAACCGCACAAACCTCTTTGGCGATCTATCAGGATCCGGTCGTGCAAAACAACACGTTGGGTATCGGATTTTGCGATTCGCGACCTGCCTCGATCCGCGCGAGGAAGTATCGCTGTATCTCTGCATGGAGGTCAAAGATATTGCGGCCGTCAAGCCGATTGCACGTCTGCTACATCCAGATGATCGTCTCGAAGCTCATACGGGACATGAAATGACGGCCGGATCCCACTAAACCGACGCCAAAGAAGGCCAGCGCCTTCTGCCTGGCGTGGATGAGTTTCCGCAGTCAGAGGCAATATGAGAGTGCATGGAAGCTTGCGCTTGCCATCCGTGCAGGCCATGGAATCAAAGTCCGCATCGTCTGCCAGGATGTCAACCAGCTCAACAAGAGTACACCAAAGACAACTCCATCGGCTCAAACCGTCATGTGCATATCTAACTTTTACTAATATCGACTCCGGCGGTGACGGCCGCGAGGCAATCACGCAAGACAGCAGCGCAGGCGCAACATTCACGCATCTCGCACGGCGACGGGGGCGGCGCTTTTCAAGGGCTCAAACTCTAACATGTCGCAGACCGGCCGAGAACCTCTTTGACGCCGGATGAAGTCGCAGATGAGTTCAGAGAAAGAACTCGTCTTTGTGGTCGTATACAAAAGCCATCTCGCGAGACAAGCTGCGTTATTATATGAGTATCCGTTCCCATCAAACGGACACAGATAAAATGTCCGGCGGTGAGTGATACCGTGACACGCGTCACGAATTTCAAGGAGCTGTTCGATGTCCATGCAGCCGATCAGGCCGCGAAAGAGGATGATCGGAAAGCGGGTTCTTGAGGATCAGGCGAACAAAGCTGGAAATGTCGTATAGGATTATATCCAAAACTCGAGCGAGGCGCAATACGAAAAGGATGATTTTCCGCATTACAGGGGAACACCCGAGGAGGAGCTGAATGAGCAAGAGATCTCCAGCGCAGGGATTGCAGCGGCAGGGCAAGAAGAACCCGTCGGCCAGCCCGAAAATATCGAAAGTGAAGCAGCCGCCGATCATCGGACACGGACAGAAAGTCCGCAAGAGGTAACCCGAAAATCGTCGGTATCAGGCAGCGGTTGAAGACACGCATCAATCGGCCATCCAGGAAGAGATGGAGAGCAAGGCAAAAGGCGTATAACATGCAGGTGCATGAAGAAACGCCGTCTCCCGCAGATGCCATATCAGATCTCATTGATCTGATGCTCCATTCTGCTCGTCAATGCGGACGCAGAGGCACTGGCAGAGGAGAACAGCGACATACAGCTTTTCCAATTCCTTTTTGGCGATCAGGAGGACTTTATCGAGGCTGCGCCGGAGGAGCTGGATAGGACGATGATCTGGATCTTTTTCGATGCAGACACCGAAGAAGCGGGGATACGACCAACGGCAGACAGCCCACCGTTAGCTTGGATGCCTTTTTAGGGACAATGAACAAGGAGCGTAACGAAGAATGAACAGCAATAGTGAGCGGTATAACATCACAATGGATGCGCTCATTACCTCGATGAGCGATCATGCCGTTTATGCAGGATAAAAACGTCTTCGAGGGTATATGTGAATCCGGACGGCAAGATCTGGACGGACAGTCTTGGCAAGGAGAGCTTATACGGGAAAATATTTCCCCGGGAAGATACGCGCGGATCATTCTCAATGGCTGCGCTGACAGGGCAGCTGGTCGTATCGGAGCGTCCTGCCCTTGATGCGGACATTCCGTCCAACTCGTTTTTCCCCAAATGCCGCTTTGAAGCGGAATCTCCCAATATCGTTTCTGCACCAACCCTCAATATTCGGAAGCACCCTGAGACCATTATTTTCGCTGGAGAACTATGTTGAACAGGGACGCTGACGGAAAAACAATATGATTTCCTGATCGACGCTATCCATCACAAGAAGAATATCATTGCGGCCGGGGAACAAAATCCGCAAGACAACATTTCAATGCCATCTGGGCCGAGATCCAAGCTGGATGATCGTGTCATCCTGATTGAGGATACACAGAGCTGCAATGCAGCGCCGTTGACTGCGTGCAGATGCGTGCAACACCAACATTTTCCATGCGGAGATTGCGCTCAAGCAGGTGCTGCGTATGACGCCGGATCGCATTGTGGTTGGAGAAGTTCGTTCTGGTGAAGTGTTGGCGCTCCTCGATGCCTGGTCTACGGGGCATGGGGGGAGGCTGCTCAACGGTTCACAGCAATTCTGCCGTGGATACGCTTCGCCTTGAGAACATGACGCGCGTGCTCTCGGAACCCACTGACAGCAACGATCAGGGCGGTACACACTATATCGTCTATCTCAAATACATTGGGAAGACGCGTGAAAAGTGCGGAAATACTGGAACTTGAGCTGGGATCCGGCCTCGAAAAAGTACATTTTATCATGGAAGTAACTTGAGGAAAAAGTCTGCGAATGCAAAAACATAGAAATTCGGGCACTTTTTGAAGTAAGATGAAAGTGTTTAGAATATCATCAGGAGGTATGATTTACAGGATTTCAAGAAAAAGATCAAGGCTGCCGGGAAGTTTGCGAAAGAGTAAGCTCCCGATGCTCCAGCTCGGCATGATGGGCGCTGTCCTGATTACCAACGAAGTGTCCCTTGCTTCATCCGCAGATGAAACCTTTGCAGTCGTGACAAACCCGTCGAAAAGCTCCAGAAAACGATCACGGTCCCATTGCAGCAGCGATCGGCACGGCAGGAGCCGGCCTTTTGGGGCTTTTCGGTCACGATGAACTTCGAGAATCAGATCGCTAAGCGCAGCATCCAGGGCGTTGGCGGTGTCGGCCTTGCGCTCGGCGGCGCAACTGTGGTCTCGAGCTCGGTTCTGCGTTCCTCTTTTTGAAACGAGCTGATTTCTTATGGCAGATAAAGAGGAAGAGCTTCGCTCCTGGTATAATGTTGACTTCTTCAGAGGACTGATGGAGCCAGCTTTGCTCGCCGGAGTGCCTAAGCCCGTACTGATCTGGAATGCAATGTTCGCCGTGTTCCTGATTATGAACTTTGGGTTCTTTTACATCCTGATTTTCACGTTCCTTTTGCATTTTTGGCGATCTATGTCTGCAAAGGCGACGTTCAATTTTTGACTGTATTAGTCATACATGAACAAGAAACGATATTATAACACCTGATGGGCTGCATTTGGCGGAAGCGGGCGATTCCCGTTTCCGTTTTTTGTTGACCTGTTCTTGAAAAAAGACAGGAATCCCGCGCATTTTTTTGCTTTATACTCAGATTAACGCGAGAAAGGAGAGAACGCCGCGTAAAAATTCACATCTGCGCGGCAACGTAAAATATGGCATCACTGAATGAATTTGGATTGCAGTCTACTGCAATCGAAGAATGGATCCCGTGGGGTGGGATCGTTCGCCCGTCCGTTATGAAACAAAAAAATGGCTCTATGTTCAGCATCATCACCTACACCCCATATACAACAGATCTTTCGACAACACTCCCGCCTTGGGCGTTTCGGCGCAGCTGGGTCATTTGGAATGAGCATCAGCACGTCGCAGACGTCCCCAGCGCAGGATTATCTGATCATCGGCTGGAATCCGTTCTATGCGGCCGGAAAGACCTCCGTCGAAAATGCGCTGCACCCAGGCGTCTCAATCCATGAAACCGTAGATTACTTTTGAAAAAGAGGTTCAGGCCTTTTGAGGAGTTCCAGAAGATAACAGCGGCAAGGAGTTTTGGAATATCAGGAGATCATGGATGTTCTCTCATTTTCGCTCTCCATGGAGAAGATCGTCAAGAGCTTCCCGATTGCCCGCTCTACATGGACGCGCTGCTCTCGCTGGACATGGACTTTGAGTTTGGCGGCAACGACATTTTTCATCAACGGCAAGCGGGTATGTGCCGTCTCCATGCTGATTCCGTATGAGCTGGATGAGATTTACAGCCGATTGGAGCATATGACCTATCGTCATACGCGCAGACTCCTTCTGTTCAATGAAAAAGAGGCCAAGAGAGATTTTCTGCGGTATACGGGGCGATGGTTTCCAACACGATCAGTTCTGCGGCGTATGGCCACAGAAGACATCATCAGTGTGTATAACGGCTATTATACGGATACCTTTCTCTTTCACCTGGATCAAGCAAATGACGAGCCGTTCCGTGCTTTTTCACGGATATGCTGGATCGGGAATGCGTTCCTATATCGTTGAGGAATTCAATCTGAGGTGTTTTGGGGAAGCCTCCTGGGCTTTTATCTCGCAAACGCAGATCCTACGGTCATTGGCTTTCAAGACCTTCTCGAGTTCCTTCATGCACATATCGAAGTCAAGAAAGAGACGGAGGACATCTTGGAGAAAGCGCAGAACAGTTTGGTTGAGGTAAGCGTCGACGTGAACGAGTATATTGAAGATCGCGGCCATGAAGGAGGAGAGGTGTAAATGTATCGTTTGGATCGTTTCTTGGTAAAAAGTGAGCCTCTGAAATACTACGCTGCCGTGGGCACGCATATTCCAGGATCACCGACCATTGTGCTGAATAAAGACGGCTCCATGCAGACGACATTCAGCTATCGGGGACGGATTTGGATTCGGCCATCAAGGAGCAGCTTTCCGTCATTACGCAAAAAGCTGAATTCTGCTTTCACGTCCATGGATACGGGCTGGGTTATGTTTTTGAGTCTCAGCGCGTTCCTTCGACGGATTATCCGACAGATTCCTATTTCCCCGATCCGATTACCAAGATCATGGACGATGAACGCAAGAGTTTTTCAGCGGCGGGATTCTCATTTTGAGTCGGATTATTACGCCACGCTCACTGGATGCCTCCGAATGACCATGAGGGGCGACTGCGCTCCTTTGTTGTAGAGGAAAGAAGCAGAAGGGGCTGACGGAAGATGACTGATCTGTTGCCTTTCGCACGGTCGTGAATGATGTATATAATATGTTTTTCGCATGTCAAATTCCCTGTGAAATTCTATCTGCAGACGAGATGGTCACATATCTCTACTCACATATATCCATAGAAACAGCGCAAACTAAAGCTTCCAGAAACATCCGATGCTGCTGGATCAGTTCCTTTGCGGATTCTTCGCTTTCCGGCGGATTGGAACCCCGTCTGGGCAGTAAACATATGCGCGTTATCACGATCATCGTTATATGGATAACACCATCTTTGGGATATTCGATCACCTGAATCTGCAAAAATTTCTCGTATCGGTGGGTCTCGCTGCTACTATTGTCTGAAACTGGATGCCTTGAATGAAGTCGGCAAGAAAAAGAAGGAATGAGCCAAATTCAAGGGTCTGACAGACATGATGCGTGAATTCGCAAGTGGCCAGGAGGATAACAGTAACCTCAACCAGACGGCCGTTACAAAATATCAGCAAGCAAAAGGCGCAGAGACGTTGATCGAGTCGGATATTACCTCTACAGCTATTGCACGTCAGCATTGTAGTTTTAGGCGATTCGCCGGATGAAGCAGATACGCGCGCAAAAAGCCGTTGTTCAGACAATCAACAACATCGGCTTTAAGGCGAAAGTCGAAAGATCTCAACAGTGTAGATGCTTGGATGGGCTCTCTTCCCGGCAATGTTGGCCGCAATGTGCGAGCGCCATTTGGTATCTTGCGCCAATCTCATTCATATGATGCCGCTTTCTACCATATGGGCAGGAGCCTCCCGCAATAAGCACCTGCAGGGACCGCCGCTTATTTATACACAGACCTCTGGGAATACGCCGTTCCGGCTCACGCTGCATGTCGGTGATGTTGGGCATACGCTCGTAGTCGGTCCCACTGGGAGCGGGAAAATCAGTCTTCTTGAATATGGTAGAGTCCCTCGTTCCGCAAATATAAAGATGCCCGTGTCTTTCGTGTCGTTTGATAAAGGGGCATCGAGCTATGTCCTCCACACGGGGCGTCGGAGGAACTTTTTCGATCTCGGAAATGAGGAAACGGGGCACTTTCCTTCCAGCCGTTGGCAAAGATTGATGATGATAAAAGAGCGTCAGTGGGCGCTTGAATGGATTTGTGACTATGTGCGGCAGGAGAATCTTGAAATCACGCCGGAGCGCAAAGCCTGATCTGGGATGCGCTGGGAAGCCATCGCCACTTCATACGTTGGTGAGAACAAGCGTCTGCGTCGCATGACAAACCTCGTGAATGCGAGTCCAGTCCGAAGAACTGAAAAAGCCCTGGCGCCGCTCTGCTCCGGCGGTCCCTATGGACGTATTTTTCGATTCGGATGTAGACAGCCTCCAGCTCGGCTCCTGGCAGACGTTCGAAATGGAGAAACTCATGAGCACGCCGCAGATTGTGGGAACAACGCTCATGTATATTTTCCATCGGATCGAGCAAAGCCTGAAAGGGGCCGACCATCATCGTTTTGGATGAGTGCTGGGTCTTCTTTGACAACGAACAGTTTGCAGCGAAGATCCGCGAATGGCTCAAGGTTCTCCGTAAGGCAAATGCCTCCGTTATCTTTGCGACACAATCCATCACCGATATTGTCAACAGCCCCATTTTCCACACCGTTCTCGAGATCTTGTCCCAGCCGCGTATTTCTGCCCAACAATGATGCTCTGGAAGAAAAACGGCCGAGAATTATGCCTTGTTTGGGCTGAACCGTCGGCAGATTGAAATTCTCGCATCAGCAACGAAGAAGATGGACTACTACTATGTGTCGCCTTATGGCTCGCGCCTCTTCCAGCTGGCCTTGGATGCTTGTCCCATTTCACTGGCCTACGTTGCCGTCAATACCAAAAGGCGTCAATGATGCGAAGGAGATCGTTCGCGAACACGGCGTTGAAGAGTTCAACCGTCGCTGGCTGATCCGCTGCAACATCATTGAGGATAAATCCTCCGATCCGGCGGAAGAAGTTGCTGCTCCGTAAGTTTCGAGGAAGGCGTGATATTATGACCGTTGCTCGTTGAACTTTTGACCAGCGCAACAGTTGTTTTGTTGATTGTTACGCTGCAGCTTTTCTGCCGTGTGAAGAGCATGGAGAAGCGTTTTTCTCGAAATGGAAGAGAAAAACAAAGAGTGCTGGAGCACGTCATTTCTTCCGTGCATGATGTTAAAGGCCTCCACAGAGACGATGATACAAGAAACGCGCGTTGTTTTGAAGGAGTCCTTGGGTTAGGGCGCATAGAGGAATGATATTACTGTCGCATATCTTGACCTCTTCACCAAAGGGGCAATTTTACTGGAAAGAGGTATTATATGTCGTTCTCCATCGAGTTTTTGCCAGCATGCCAGCGCTTTTTGCTGATTGTTGCATTGTGGTTCGTTTATCATCACATCAACCGCATAGAAGAATGTATTCGTTTGGCACAGGAAAAGATGCAAAGATAGTAGAACGCCTCTATCGAAATACGATGGCATCTATTCCGAGAATAAAGCCTCGTTCGAGCGCTGCTGATGAAACTACACGGCGCGCACATGCCGTTTATGCTACAAGCTGCCACAGAAATACGAGAGAAGCAACGAATGAAAAATATTACAGTTGCATATCTTGATGTACTCGGACAAACAATGGTTGAGCGCAAAAGGAGAATACTGCCGAATTTCCCAATCAACAGGCAGAGAACTACGAGAACGATCTGACGGCCGCAATCCGGCTTTTTGGAAAGCGGATATGATGTCGATGCCGTGAGATCTGTGATCTGCGAAAAATCGCCCATGACCAAACTGCTTCCGGATGTACGCGCAATGGCGCTTTATACCGGAAAAGTCATGGAGAACATCAATGAAGCGTGGGCGGAGCGTGCATCGCGTACATATCTCGAAGCGGCGGAAAGTTATCGGCGGCGCAGCGGCAGAATCAGAAGCTGCGGGACTTCAGCGGGATTATCGTATTGGCATGGCCATGATCTTGAAAGACGGCTTTCCGATCGCTGTTGTGAATCAGGTAATTCGGCAGTCTGCCAACGAGCGGAAGGCCGATGAATCCTATTTTCAGACGCTTTTTCTGCGCTGTCCGATGGACACAATCGCTATGCTGCAATCATGGCGTATGCCGGCGGTGTCATGAGCAGCGAAGCAGATGTTTACCGAAAATTCGCCAGGGAGTATATGGAAGGACAAATACAACTGTGCTCACCATTGACGATGAGCAGAAGATCATCGAGGCGATCTATCAGGACTATATGCGCCGTCTTCAGGACGAGCGGACTGCTTATCAGAAAGATCCAGCGCGTATGATGTTTTTTTACTCAAGGAGCAGGTGCACCGATTCTCCGAAAGTCCATTGCTCAGGCGTCTCCCTTTATATCGAACCCGGGCGCAGCAGAGACCTACCTATGACGAAACTTTCCTCTGTGCGTGCGAGGCCTTGGGCTGCATCAGCGAGACGATGATGCGTATACCAATATCAAAGGACAGTCTCGTTCTCAGACGGCCGCACGGCGGCCAGAATGCTGCGGAGCCGTGTTCGTACAGATATTGTGAGAACGGTATCTGATCGCTCTGGCGATTGCTGCTGCACTTCCGGATTCCACCGAATACGCAGCGTTGATCTTGGCACAGGCGCAGGAGGCACTTTCAAGAGAAGATGCAATCGCGATGTTTGATGTGAATGATCTAGGGTTCCTGCGCAGCTGCATATATGGATGCAATGCACCGTCAGTACATAGAGAAAGACTTTTGTGAATCCGGACATGGACATTGCGGCCATGAAAGAGCTCATGCTGGGCGGCCGGTATACGCCGGATCAGATCAGGGAGGCAATGATGAATCATTCGCCCAATCAAATATTCGGCGGCGCGGATTATTTCGCATATATCCAGAAGCTTGCAGACCAGGAGCTTGTAAGAGAAAATGAAAAACTGAGCCGCTATGTTGTGATACCTCGTACCGAGATGCGAGAAGACTTCGAAGCAGAGTACCAATACCAACGACGTAAGATGGAAGGGCGCATCCGGCTCCCGTATAACATCACGATGGACACTAAGATTGTAAAGGCGCTCCTGAATGACGGCGTAGAATCAAGAAACCTATCGCCAATGCTCTCCCGGTATAAGCCACAGAATTGGGATCAGGATCATCCGAATACCCCTTATGGCTCCTACGTCGTTCAGAAGGCCGAAAAGGAAGAACGGGAGAAGAGGGCAGCACAAGAGCAGAGCATTGTGCGGCAACGGACAACAAATAAAACAGAGTGATACCTCTGCTTGAATCCAGGGGTGCAGGGGCAACGCCCCATGAGGAGGCAGGCAGGGAGGCGGTAGCAGTATGCGCTGTCCGGAACGTGTGACGGATGACGCATTCTGCGAAAGCCATAAATCTTGGGAACAGTGAATGAGCAGAAGGTTATGTTTTTCTTGAGAGCGGAGCAGCGCGGGAATGAGCGTGCAGCGAGATGAAGCAACGCGGAGCGAAAAGAAAATGATAACCCTGAGAAATTACTGTTCCTTTCTTTATTTATTTGTGTAACTAAATATGGTTGCACTTACGAAAGCAGAATGCTATAATGACCTTGAGAAATGTTTCTCACTGTGAAATCATAGGATTTTTGCAGCCGTGTTTTTAGGGCTACTATGAGAGCGGTATAACGCTCTCATAGGAGACAATAGCATGGAAGAGAAAGAACGGCTGCAGCTCGAAATAGAGACCATCTCACTAAGGTCAGCAATAGTACCCAAGAATATAGGGCTTTTCTTGATACCATCGCCAAATTCCATAAGTATTCCATCATGGAGCAGATCAATCTGCATTACCGTGCCTCAGCTGAGGCAAGCGCCGTTGCTCCGGATCATGTTTGGCGAAACTCTTTCCGAACAACATTGCGTGATGGTGCTGCCGCGATCCCGCTCCTGGTATCGGAGCCCGATGATCAGTACACCGTTCGATATGTCTATGACATTCGGGATACGATTGCTTTTTCAAAACGGGGATGCAGCGGTACAAGGATTCCATGGCAGTTTACCCCTGCACATGAAGCACTTGTGAAGCGCACGCTTAGGGAGCGACTCCGGATCGCTGGATGAGGCAATCCGAGCGAAGATCGCAGAGCTTGTCGCGGCGCAGAACTCGGAGCATGCTGATTTTTAACGGCGAGCGTAGAATATGTTGTGCGGTCGCGGCTGGGGCTTTCAATCAAAACACCTTTCCGGCGGGGCTTTTCTATTCCGCAAGATGTCCATATTGCGGTGGTTCTGGGAGAGGTCAATCAGGTTTCGCGTACGGTTCTGGATTCGCTCGGCAGTGCAATTACTACGGCGAACAGAGCAAATGCTGCAAAGCAGAAGAGGCAGATTCAAATGACCGAAGAAGTGATCCTGAAATCTCTTTATGGGATTTGGGGCGACATGAGGCGGGATTATTTGCACAGAACCCAGCCGGAGGGTGGAAGCGGATGCTGGACGCAGGGACGCTGGATCAGTATCTGAGAGACTACGAGGACATGATGTTCGAACAGTCGGAGGAGCTGGCAGCAGCGATCTCGCAAGCGGGACGGCGTGACGGAAGACCTCAAGAAGCGCGACGTGATGCAGTGGATTCAGAGCTACAACAGCGTTCTCGCCGAGGTGCGGGAACGCCTGGCGGCGGAGATCATGCCGGAGCCCCAGGAAGCGTTCGTGTAGACGAATCTTTTCCATCCGCATTCCCTGACGTTTTGCAGGAGGAATCTGCAAACAAATTCTTCGAAGATGTTCAGACAGCACGAAATGAAGGTCATATTACGGGCGTACAATCCCGTGAAATATACCTTTCTTTCGTGCGTGCACTCATGTCTGCAGAGACGCTTTCATCGGAGGTGCAGAACGCTCTGATCGGGCGAGCCTACTATGAGCTGGCTGCGACATGCCACTCCCGCAGCACAGGAGCTTCATCCAGCGGAGAAATCAGAGACTGCTGTGAATGCCCTGGAGGAATCTGCTCCGGGGATTGATTCGGTTGAAGCAGAAAAACCTGCTTTATCCATGAATTCCTCAATCAAGGAGTGGTATTTGGAAAAAAATATCCCGATGATTCGAGCGGGAATTATCTGGAGGATATTACGTTCCAGGAGCTTGCGGACGCGCTTCCATGGGCAGCGCCCTCTATGAGTATGCCGGCATTGATTCCAGCGATATGCGGGAAAAATTTATTCGTGCAGCTTACAGAGCTGTCCGGGCGCTCCTACGATGATATTTTTGAGTTCATGGATAAATACTGCGGCTCCTGAGCCTGTATTGGATCGTGCGGAGACGTTGACAGACGAGCATGAGGATACAGCGGCAGAAGCGGATGCAGAACCTGCAGCGGCTCCTGTTGAAGCGGACGAGTCGGCCACAGATTCCGGAAACCGTGCGGCCGGTTTACGAAGCTGAGATAATCGACCCGCCGATTGATCTGCCGGCAGCGGAAGATCATGCCGAGACGGACGCGCCTCCCGTCATAGACGCAGAATTTACGGAGGTGGATCTTTCTACACTGGATCTTTCTGCCGATATGTCCACGACAGCAGGGGAAGCGCGCTGTATTTCGGCGAAATCTCGCAGCCGTGCAGATCGCCAATCATCTGGATCGCACGGGAAACCTCCCCAATGAAGGGAGTTGGAAGTTCTGCGCGCCTATTCAGGGATTCGGCGGCTCTCTGAGGCGTTTGACGCACGCAATACGGCTTGGCACAGCGAACACCAACAGGCGAAAGAAATCATGACGGAGCCTGAGTATATGTCCGCGCGTGCCTCCACCTTGGATGCGTTTTATACGCCGCCGGAGATTGTCCAGGCAATTTACAGCGGCCTTGAAAAAGCTGGATTTCAGCAGGGAACCATACTTGATCCATCGACTGGTACAGGCCGCTTTCTGCACCATATGCCGAGCAGCATGAAAGAGCAGAGCCGCAGGGTCGGCGTCGAGCTCGATATGCTCACGGCAAAGGTTGCACAATATGCAGCCGATGGCGCAACTATACTGAATAAGGGGTTCGAGCGCACACGTTTCCCGCAGAACTCCTTTGATCTAGCGATTTCAATGTTCCGTTCGGAAACTATATCATCACGGATTCCAACTATGACAGGAATTATTTTTGTTCACGACTATTTCTTGAAGAAGATGATGGATCAAGTCCGGCCGGCGGTCTTGTCGTTGCGATCACAAGTCACGGCACAATGGACAAGAAGGATGATTCGCTCCGGAGAGCTTGCTCAAAAAGGGCGAACTGATTCGTGCCGTCCGGCTGCCGAACCAGCTGTTTGAAGCTGCGGGAACGAATGTCCTTTCCGATCTCCTGATTTTCCGGAAACGGGAAAAGGAGCTTGCACCGGATGCGGAGCTGCCCGCATGGGTGAATGCTGATTGGCAGGAAGTAGTTCACTTTGACGGCAGCAAGCGCATCGAAGATGGCTATCATCTGAATCGCTACTTCATAGAGCATCCGTCCGACATACTCGGAACGCTCTCCATGCGCAATATGGCGTTTGGGATAGAGCCTTACGTTGAAGGACACAGCGGCAAAGCCCTGGCAGATGAGCTGAGTGCGGTTCTTGCATCCATTCCGGCCAATTCATATCAGCCGCTCCCAGATGCGCTCCCCGTTCCGCAGGAAGTCGAGGCGCCGTCACGATAATCAGCTTTTTGGTCTCTATGAGCAGAATGGATCCCTCGTATATTACACGTCGCAGGGGACAATCAGAGACGGTGGCCTTTGACAAAAAGACGGAACAAAAAGATCCTTTTGGCCATACGGATTCGTGACCAGATCCGCGCAATGTATGATGCCGAGCTGCGTGATTGCAGCGATACAGAATTGACACAATATCAAGCGACGCTGAATGAGCTCTACCGACGAATATATGATACGGTCGTATTTATGAGGATAACAAGCTTCAGCAAAAACTTTTCCAAGGACGCATCCTATCCATTGCTGCTCTCTCTGAAATTGTTGAGAACGGAGAATATGTCGGGAAATCCGATATATTCTCCAGCGCACTCATCCACGCTTATACCCCGCCGGATCATGCAGATACGCCGGGCGAGGCATTGATGATCTCCATGCAGGAAAAGGGCGTGTCGATATTCCTTACATGGCCAAACTCACAGGATTGTCTGCCGAAGAGGTCGTTGAGGATCTGGAGTACACCAGCATCTTTGAAGACATGGAGACGAATTCGTACCTTCCGGCAGACGAATATCTGTCTGGTGATGTTCGTGCACGCATGGAGAACTTGAGCGACAGATTCAAAAATGGCAGCAAGAAATGCAGGGGATTGCAGAAGAGCAGGTCTTTCCTGTTCCGAAACTGTTTCAGCGGCAGAGGTCACGCAGCAATATATCCACCGAAAAACTGACCGTATGGAACGGCATTAGATTACTTTTCGAATGAACAGAAGAAAGATCTGTTTTTGGAAGAAAACAGAGGGGCATTTTATTATGCCATGGATCATTCTTCTGATGAGCTGCAAATAAGGTATTTCGACTTTCTGGAGAAGTCTGCGCCCGAAATGACTGCTGCCCTGCACGATCCGCTGTTTTTATTTGGAGTGTTTGCGCAACAATGTCATGTTCAATTTTGAGATCAACGAAGCACACCGCATCTTCTCGGATACTATCACGGCATTGGGGATTGACGCGTGGCAGGTCACAAATGGAACAGTTGACACCAAGACGATGGGCTTTCTCTTCAAGACGTTTTCGGATGCGAATCTGCCGATGAGATCAAAATCAACCTGGGAGCAACATGGATCCCGACGGAGGATATTGAACAATTTATCAAGGACGTGCTGGAATATCATGGAACAAATAGACTCGTCCAGTATGCAGCCTCCACAGGAGAGTGGAAGGTAGAGAGCAAGACGGATACTCATCGGTCGAATAAGGTCAAGATGTATTCGACCTTTGGGACGAAAGATGCAAACGCATTGGCCATTCTCGAGGCTGCGCTCAATCATCGGCAGATTCGCATCCGAAACGATAAAGGCGTGGTGAATGAGGAGGCTTCGCTTCTGGTTGCGCAGAAAATGGATAATCTGCGTGATGAGTTCCTGAAATGGGTGTACCGGGATGAAGAGCGCAAAAATCGTCTGGTGAGTTACTACAACAGACATTTCAACAACATTGTGCCGCGTGAGTTTGATGGATCCCGCCTCAGCTTTCCGGGGATGAATCCGGAAATTCAGCTGAAGAAGCATCAAAAGGACGCTGTTGCGCATACGCTATATGGTGGCAATACCCTTCTTGCTCATGTTGTCGGCGCCGGCAAGACCTTTGAAAATGCAGGCGTCGGCGATGGGAATCAAAGCGGATCGGGCTCTGCAAAAGTCGCTCACGATTATGCCGGGACACCTGACGGAACAGTTCGGAGCAGAGTTTCTGCGGCTTTTATCCGAATGCGAAGATCCTCGTTACAACGCCCAAGGATTTCCAGAAGGACAAGCGGGCAGAGTTTCTGTGCAAAAATCACGGGATAGGACTGGGATGCCGTTATGCATGAGCTATGAACAGTTCGGGAAGATCCCGCTGTCGCTCGAACGGCAGGAGCAATTCCTAAAGCGCGAGATACAGGAGCTGACAGACCTCTCCGAGGCTATGAGAATAGCGAAGGAGGGCAGAGGCTTCTCCGTCAAAACAGATGGAGAAGCAGATCAAGAAGCTGACCAAACAGTACGAGGCGATTATGGAGGCGTATCAAAGCCGTCAAGACGCGACCATTACGTTTGAGCAGCTTTGGTATCGACCGCCTGTACGTCGATGAAGCGCATTTTTACAAGAATTTGTCCTTTACGACGAAAAACTCAGGGGCTCAACTCTGCCGGTGCAGAAAAATCCACGGATCTGCTGGCAAAGATTCAATATTTGAATGAAGTCACGAATGAGCGCGGCGTTGTTTTTGCCACGGGACACCGCTTTCAAACTCCATGGCCGAACTTTATACGATGCAGCGCTATCTGCGCCCCAGCCGCCTGGAGAAGCAGGGACTGTACCATTTCGATGCGTGGGCGAGCGCGTTCGGACAGGAAACGACAACGATGGAAATCGACCCGGCCGGCAAAGGATTTCCGTGCCAAGACGCGATCGCAAGGTTCAACAATATCCCGGAACTCATGCAGCATGTTCAAGGGTTTGCGGATGTGAAAACCGCAGACAGCTTTGAAACTGCCTGTCCCAGAGTATGAAATTGAGATCGTAAAGGCAGAGGCGTCGCGGCTGCAGAAGGATCTTGTTGATCGGCTGGCCGAGCGCGCCAAACCTATTCCGGCAACGCAATCCGATTCAGCTGCGTGCGGATGCAGATAGATCCACCGGTAAAGGCATGGATAATATGCTTGTTGTCGTGAGAGGGACAATCTGCCGCGCTGGATCCCCCATCGATATAAGCTACCCGGATAATCCTGACGGCAAGGTCAACCTTTGCGTCAATAACGTGTATAAGATTTACGAAGAGACCTCGGACAGAGCGGTCACGCAGGTGATTTTCTGCGATAGTCCAGCTCGAACCCGAAAGCTGCCTTCACTCGTCTGTGCCGATATTCAGGAAAAACTCATGGAGAAAGGCGTGCCGAAAGAGCAGATTGCCTTTATTCATGACTTGACACACCGGAGAAGAAAGAGACGTTGTTCACGCGTGTCCGCAAAGGAGAGGTTCACGTCCTTTTGGGATCTTCGGATAAACTGAGCGTCGGAACAAACATCCAGATAGCTCATTGCCTCGCGCCTGAGACTGCCCGTGGATGCCCAGCCAGATTGAGCGGCCTCGGGCCGCATCGCCAGTCAGAACGGAATGAGAAGGTCAGGTCTTCCGTTATGTGACGGATGCGACCTTTGATTCGTATATGTGGCAGACGAACGAGACGAAGCAGCGCTTCACCCTCGCAGGTCATACGGTTCGGACGCCCGCACGCGAGCGGAGGGTGACGAATTTACGATGACTCACGCAGTCGAAACGGCACGGGGAATCCGATGGGGCAGTCAGCTTCGGAATACACTGCAAAAGCCGGTGCGGGCGTGCGCAAATATATGGAGGATCAGTCCAAGCTAAATTCGCCTGAATGTCGGGCTTCCGTCGTTTATCAAGAGTGCTGAGGTCTATCTGAAAAATGTGCAAAAAGATATTGAATGATTGAGCAGCACCAAGATGATAAGACCTTTCGTCCTCCAAGGCGTTGCGTACAATACGCCGAAGGAGATTGGAGAAGTGTTACGATTGCGCGCGTGCAATCTACGACGGAAAACTCAGGGAGACACCGCGCGGGACTTATTGCGGCATGAAAATTTCTGGTCTGCAGAACGAAAATCATCACATCGAGTCATTCTCAGGTGTGACTACGAATACCTTCCGCATCGGCGCAATCGACGCCGGAGGAAAACGCAGCAGTCGCTCTGGAAAATGCGCCGCGTACCGTCTTTGGCGCTGCCTCTGGCGAAGCTGAGGTGGGCAACTGCGGCAGGAAGTCAAAGACTGTGAAGAGGGGCTCGGAAAGCCCTTCCTGAAGGAAGCCGAGTTCAGGGAGAGAGATCTCTGGTAGCGAAGTACAACGAGGTAGATCTGCATGACGGAGGGCAGAGGACTAAACAAGAAGATCAGCTCGTGACCGAGACTCAAGAAAAGCAAAACGAAGCAGCGTCCTCGAATAGAGGAGGGATAATCATGCTGGTGTGGGTTCTTTGCGTTGTATTTGGCATAGGGATCGGGCTCTGATTGCAGGCTCTTGCTAAAAGACAAGGAAAGATTTAAAGACTAGCGTGATCTTTCACAGAGGAGGATCCGCGCCTAGAAAGACGGGCTGGATCGGTTTTGCGATGGTGTCAAAACCGCTCTCCCCGCAAATAATGTGGTATAAATGTCCGAGAAGATACGATGCTGTGAGTATACGGTATGCGGACAAACACAGGGAGATTCTTCTGCACGGCAGAATCTGGACATCACGCTGCCGAACCTCGAGGCAGCGCTCATCATGGCTATATCATTCAATTTGCCTCATCACTCTGGGAAGATTGAAAACCTGAATATCACATACACTGATACGCGTGAAACCACTTTGACCGCGATGTCACGAATTTCAGGAGATGTTCGGACAATCTTTCGAGGATACGCAACGCCAAAAGACGCCAGCAATCTTCACTGAGGTGCATTTGACCGCAAAAGCATCCGCTGACGCCTGGGTTTCATCGCGGCCCCATTATGAGCTGACGAAAGAATACGGTGATACGCGGTGGCAGGTCGGCGAACGGCCGGGGGACGACTCGCTACATGATGGCGTCACTGGACGCGCGGAGGTCGGCGCAGAGGACGATGCAGACGGAGCTGAGGATGCTGAGGGAGATCCGTCAGGATGTTGGCCTGCAGGAGCGAGCATGTCTACGGCGCACTGCATGCTTCCATAGCGCGAAGTTTGAGAACATCTCATCCCGCCTCTGATGGCATGGCCGCACGGCGCTTGGCGATGAACTATTTCCTGCTGCAGCACAATCATCCTCCGATTGTGATCCACGAGCGAGGATAAAACTCTACTATCAGTCCTTGGGGCCTTTGCGATACAAGAGCTGGAGCCCGCTCAAACTCTTTTGAAGGCCGAGCTTGTCAAGACACGATCATCCGCGTTTTTGCAGGCTACTCGTAGAAGAGACATTTGTAAGAAACCGCGAGGGAGGAAATTATGGCGACGACGGCTCAGATTCGAGACCTCTATATCCTGGATGCACAAGAGAAATCTCGCAGCATGTTTGATCGGCGTGTACTACCTGCCATATCCCGATCGGCCAGGCTGCTGCGTATTTGGCGGACTCCGGCGTTGCCGAGCAGCACGCGGCAAGGAAATCCACGCTACGTCGCGGGAAGAACCGGCTGCGAGCTTCCGTGACCGCACCTGGGAGCTCAGCATCGAGAAGCCGCCGCGGCCTCCGGCGCTCTGGTGGCGCGGATCTGAGGATTGGGCGGGATGGGCGCTCACATACCATCAATGGCTGCAGGAACATCTTCGAGACCAGCGAAGCTGTGCCCAGATGGAGAAGATCATGCCCAGTCGTTATCCGCTGCATGAGGCGGACATCTCGGAAATTCGTCGAGGTTATGGACGAAATGGATGGCTGAAAAAGCCCACCAGCGCGCCGCGCGCCCAGCGGCCGCACACCGAAAAATACGGAATATGCATCGCTGAACGGCAGAACCTGCTCTAGCAGGTTCTTTTGTCATCAAAGAGCGGAATTTTCGCTTGCTTGCACGCATAGTATGCTGAGGAGGAAAAGCGTGGAGAGGACGAGACTGTATGCAATGGTATCAGAAGCTTCTGTTCAGCGCGCGTGGCTGCATTGACTTTTTGGCCGCTGCCGATGAGGAGGCGAAAACTGAGTCTTCTACAGCGTGATCTATCTCCGATGCCAGCTACTAACGGAAACCGCGAGTGGAATGTGACTGGATCGCCCAAAGCTGTACTTTTATGCGCGCAAGTTACAACGTCGATCCGCTCTTGATTACAGCGGTCCTTGCGAGACAGAATCGCTCGGCGCGGGAGCTGGCAGCTCGGCCGGCGCGATCGGCCTCATGGCGCTATGCCAGGCACGGCAGCGAGCATCGGCGGTCCCTTGCTGATTCCCCTAGGTAACGCTCACCGGCGGGACGATCTGTTTGCGCACGCAGCGACAACTTCGGCGGCTGGGCGAATACGGCGTGACCGCGCCGATGGCGGGCTATGCTGGGATCGGAGGCCGTCTGGTCGAAAACATGGAGGTATTCTCGCATGAGACGCGGGATTACGTTGCCAAAGTCCATCGGGCATACGTGAACTGGAGATAAATGTGTACAGTCTCAGGGAAGAGGGAAGCGATGTCATGGATCTCATACAGACGGTGCAGGATTCACGTTGTTTTGTTTTATTCTCTGGTTTGCTCTATTCGTACTGCGCTCCAGTCTCCAGGAAGGCTGCGGCTCTTTGCAGCTTTTCCCTGTGGAGCAATGCGCTTACCCTGTTCAGCCCTGATGAAACTTGTATTTTTCGGCAAAGAGATGCCATCCAGGTCAAGCGGCCTCACCGAGAAACACAGCGTTGCATCTACGGTGGATCCGAGCTCATGCACGAGGAGGGGCATACAGTAGAGATGCAGTGAGAATCGCCTGTTCATTGACCAAGGCACGGATCATGAACGTATTTTCGTTCTGATGCAAGGAGCGTTCTTCTACATCATCGATCAGGGGAAGATGATCCAGATGACTAAAGAAAAGAACTCGCCAAATTAAGATGGAAATTGAAAACATCGGAATTCTGAGCCCATTTTTCGGTAGGATATACATTAGGGAGACCAGACCAAAGAAGGAGTGTGTTTGACCTACGAATCCCAAAAGCTGCGGGTGGCTGTCGGCGCTGCATCTCGCATTGGCTGCCTCTTTTCTCGCCATGATCCCATCCCAGTCACCGATCCAGGCTGCACGGTCGCCGTCATCGACCAGAAGAACATCGAGGAAGCGATCAAGACGGCCATTCAGACGGCATGTAAGATCCTGACGACACAGGAGAAAAGGAGCTTGCGTTGATCCTCAACGCCATCGTCAGTCCCGCAGAGATTCAAAAATCGTCGATAGCCAGCTCGGGCAGCAGAAACAGATGCTGGATGAGAAAATGGGGCAGAACGGCGTCCTTGGACATATGTGGAGCAGCGCAACGAAGAACCCCAGCGCAGATCCGCTGGATGCCGCATGGCGTGACCGTATCGGCGATCTGCAGTCCATCATCAACGGCAATACCACGGTGTATGACGGTATTATGAATGAGCGGCGGCGTCGAGACCCTCAGCGACACATATCCAAGGATGCGGCGAAGTCTGCGCAGAATACGCAGCAGAGCAATATGGAAATCGCCAAGGCCACGCATTTGGCGCTGGAGAACTCGTCAAGGCGGAGGGAACCACGCCGTCAAGTGCAGGCGGGCAGCGCGATCAACGCAAACTAGCGTGATGGCGCTGCCGCAGATGACCAAGATGTATGGCACTGCCGTTGCTGCCGAAGCCAGCACACTATCAGGCGGAGAACATTCGCCCGGGCAACGGTGGAGGCCCGATCAGCAGAAATCCTCTGCGCGGAATATTGCTGCCGGACAGGTGCCTCTTGATAGCACCAAGTCTAAAGCGCCTGAATGATGGACGAAAGAGTTGGGCGTGATATTCGATCTGCCGATCGGTGCCGCTCATGCTCGCCATTTTCCTGTTTGCTGATAGTTCTCGGCTATGCAGCGTCGCTCAGATATAGAGATGCAAAGCGGGAGACAGTTCCTTTTCAAGAACAATCTCGTGACCATCATAACGCGAATATATGCGGTCGACGCGGATCATTTCGATATCATGATCGCCTCGCAGGTCTCATGCGATCGTCCAATGTCGAATCTGCGAATAAGACAACGTGGAATATTATCCTCGGCATCGGCCTTGCGCTGAACTTCGGCACCGTCCTCATGGCCGCATACGGCGGATACGTTGGCGCCGGCGGCGATCGAGCGGCATTCGAGTATAAAAATGACGTCGATGCGGACAAAAACAGTAAATGGTATGATTTCCTGCAGCCCTTCACTAGGACATATATTGATTATACGAAATCCGGGGCTGTCGCTATCATCGATTGCGGGCAAGCTGCTCATCGTCCTGACTGCGATCTCAGCATCCATCAAAAATCTCGCTGGATCTCATCAGCGGCGACAAGATGAAAATTCCTTGTTCAGACGCTCTTCGAGACGGGAGCTCTACCTCTTCCTTATCCTGAACTGGTACGGTCACGGAATCGACATCATGGGCAGTCTGTGCAGCAGGTTTGAATCCCTCGGTTATCATGCTGGGGGATATACTTCGACCGATGGCGTGCGCGGCAACTCTCTCATCGAAAACGCCGTAGCGATGTTCTCGCTCGGTTATGGCGCAGCAGAAAGAGCTTTTTCCATCTGGTCACCGATTTCTTCCCTTGTGACCATACTCTGTTTTTGGTTGTCATGTTCATCCTGCTCCTTCTTGCAGGTCTTGAGCTTCTCATGGCGAAGATCGAGTTTTTACGATGGCCATGATTACTATTCCGCTGATCCTTTGTTGCGCTTCCACAGACATTTTCTCTTTGAACGGGCGCTGGGTGCGATGTTTAATCTGGCCGTCAAAGTATCGGTCATTTCATTCCTGGCGGCCACGACCAGCAAGATCCTCACAGATTACTGTGAGGTTTGTAAGATCGCCACGGATGAAAGCTCCGGGGGCATCATCGGCAATATGCGGTGCTGATCCAGATGGTGGTGGTGAGCTTCCTGCTCTACCTTCTCATCAAAAAGATCCCGGAGCTCGTGCAGGGGCTTCTCAGCGGCTCGCCCTCGCTCTCCAGTGCAAGCATGACACAGACCGCGAAGAATGTGACATCGACCGCAGTTGCCGCAGGTGCAGCCGTCGCGTCCGGTGGCAGCGAGCGTTGCAGGAAACATGGCACGAGGCTGCAGCAGGGGGATATGCTCAAGGCGGCGGTGGAATGGCCGGAGCGTACTCTTGGCGGCTTGGGTGCAGCAGGAAAAGCCGCTGGCATGATGATGACGGCTGCGGGAAGAGGTATGCGGCATTATTCGACACCTGGTAAAGCTGTGACTGCTGGCAAAGAAGCAGCACAAAAATTATTTGGTAAACAATAAAATAAGGCTTCTCGCTCCAGTATGGGGGAGAAGCCTTATTTTTATCTTGTAAGTTGTTCTTTTTGGGTCAACGCAGAAATGAGTGCATCGTGCTCTTTCTTCAGCTCGTCGTAGCGTTCTTTGAGTTCGGCATAACGTCCTTCTAGCTCGTGCATCTGGGATACTTTTTCTTGATTCAAGTAAATCTCTTCAATCATGGTGGTTATACATTAGACACTGGCTTTAATGGTACGGTCTAAATCGGAGATACCAGAACTTCCTGCTGTTTCAAGGGTAAGACCGTACCCATATCGTGCACACCATAGTCTTTTTGATAAAATTCTCGATTTCATGTATGCGCTCTTCTCTTCGTGCAGACCAGAGCTTCTTTCCTTCTTCTGCTTGCATCATTGAACTGTTTCAAGCTGGACAGAATCCCCATATCAATCACTCCTTACCGTCTAGAGATGATTTCCTTGCCGATCACTGATCCGCGCAAGCATCTGGATGCGTTCCTGCATGCGCTGCGCGAGTTTTTCTGCGCGGTCGTGGCGAATTCGGATTCACCACCAAAATCTCCTGCGCCTGTGCCGGAACACTCTCCAGCGCAGCAAAGTCGATGCCGGAGAAGTCCCTTACGAGTTTGATCTGCGTCCTATGCTTCTTCCGAAAAGGTCTTCGCCTGATCAAGTGCTCGGAATATGCGCCATATCATACCAGAGGCTGTTCCGTTGTCGAAGATCGGCGCAGGACGTTCAACCTCCAGCGTATTGACGTTGCGGATGAAGCCGAAGTTCCCCAATACCTGTCCATTCATAATGATGAAGTCAAGGCAGGCATTTTGCCGGAGAAAACCTCGCCGCCGCGTATCTGATAATTATCTCCATTGCTTGTCTGAGCTGCTCTTCTTTTCTATGCCCTCCTTGGGAGCATGGACTTACAGAGATAGTATGCGAGACATACTCATGATCCTCATCAATGAAGTTGCTGCACTTGCTGTAAAACCTCGATCGTCCTCTGCCAGTGTATATGCTGCATGGGGACGGACATACAGGCAGGATGCGCAGGCCGACCACTTCGTTGAACGGTTCCTGGACAAACGGTCCCTGTCTTCATCAGGCAGCGGATTCCATCCTCGATGATCCATTTTTCTGGATCAGACCGTCGGAGTGTTATCGGGCGAGTGCATATCAAGCTCTCCGTTGAACCTGTTGTCAATGAGAAACTCGCCCATGTCCGTGGAGAACTCGTTTGGCAAAAAAGTTGATGTCCTTCCACGCAATGTCCGTTTCCGAGCGGCTTGATCAATACTGATCGGGAGGCTGAGACCGAAAAGATTTATTGATAACCTCTGCCATCGCCGACACATGCAGCTCCTGCGGCCGCTCGCGCAGCTGACGCCTGGAGGCGGGAATGCTGCAGCCGTTCCACCACTGCGTAAAAATTCTCGCCGAGCGTTGTCTCATCGTCGCTGTATACGGAGATCGGCATGGGCTCTGCGTTGTGGATTTTCAAAATCTCTTTGACGTAGCTGGTCTTGATGTCGATGTCAAGCGACATGAGCATGTTTTTGTTCATCAGCGTAATCTTCATGATAACGCGTCCTTTTCGGAGCATAGAGGCTCGTAGGGAGGCAGGATCGTCTCGACCAGGCGGTTGAGGTTTACGCCATTTTGCACTGCATGGACGAGCAAGTCTGCGATGCAGCGCAGGTAGCAATGTCGAACAGTTAGACTGCCCTGTGAGGGTTTTCCGGGGAAACGCCGTCTTTCCTGCATCGGTCAAGGTAAATATCGACCGCTTGATGAAAATGTTTGACTAAAGCTCATCGGCTCTGACTGCCTGATGGTCGATTTTTCTCCTGTATGCGAGAACCCTGCCATAGAGGGAAGCCCTCTGCCTCAGAGATCTCCACAGATCCGATGTATTCCTTGTACCGTAGAATGATTCTTCATCGCCCACCTCCATCCTTTTTATTTTACAGGGTTTTTCAATTAAGCAACTATATTTAGTTGCCATTTCTGAAGTGACAAATGATGGGAATTTTATAAGCAGATATTTCGCATGTGGGATAGGAGCATATAATTACGAGAGGGATTGCGGGCATGAGATCAAAATACTTTTTCCTGTTATTGATTGTGTTGTTTTTACAAGGATGTATGCGTCGCTGGTATGTGCTTCTAGTCTTGTGATGATGGATGCGCCGCTGCACGGACATGAAATCATCGTGTCGAGTCGCTTTCAACCCACGCCGTACGCACCCTATTACTGGTAGAGTACAGCCGCATAACGGTACGAACATACGGTACTGAAGTACGCTGAACCCATTTATGCTGTTGCGGACGGAACGGTCATTCTTGCATGACTCTTCTTTTTGATGGATTTGTGGTTATCGAACATACCGCGCCAGATGGAATGAAGTTTTGAAAGCATGGTATGGTGGTTTAGATCCGAATGACGGCTTTCTTCAGCCGATGCAATTATGCAGAGTGTGAAAATCACGTACGACGTGGGCAGTTGATTGGTTATTCTGGACCGGAAGAAACAGCTGTATCACGCGGATCCCATTTGCATTTTTGAGGTGCGCATCAACGATTCTCCTGTGGTCCTGCGCTTTATCACCCTATGATCCGTGGCTCCCTGCCGTGCGACGGTAGAAGGACTTGATATGAGCCGAAAGGTAGAGGGCATGGTCTGGGATGCGGCCTTTGCCTTTATGGATCCGGTTAAAAAGCGTTGATACAGTCGCTGGCCTGTACGAAAGCAGTTGACCTTCTCAAAGGGATCATCAAATACACAATCGCAATCCTGATGACAATAGACCTTGCCGCGACGTATCTTTTTGATTGCGGTAGACCGCGAAAAAGGGCAGATCCGAATTTCAGCATTTTTCAAGCTGCTGACGCTGAAGATATTGGTGTATGTGATGCTTTTTCTACGTCATTACGGCGGGGCGGCTTCATTATCAACGGAACGAGAGATCTGTTTGTCAGCTTACGGAGCATCAACCAGCGAGTCTGAGATATAGCGCAGACAACACAGATGCTTTGTTGATCAACGTCACTTGTTACAAAAGGGCGCGCAGATCATCGAGCCGATCTTCACCGTACTGAATGAGACCGATGCAGGAGGACTGGACTGGCTGGCCAGAGATTGCCTCCGGTGCTGTTGCAGTCATTTTTCCTCATCATCATTTTTGGATCGTTCGTCCTCTTTGCCCTTGAGATTATCATGGCATATCTCGAGTTCTACCTCATTGCCGTGTTCAGTTTTGCCAACTTTATGTTTTGCCGGTGTTAAATGGTCACGGCGCTATGCAGAAAAATGGAATGAACGGGATTTTCAGCGCATCCATAAAAGCTGTTCTTCTTCTGTTTCTTTGCAGCCATGCTGCAGTCCGTTATAGACAACAATGGTGGTGATGATCTGATCCGCGTAAAGACGGTTCCGATTCAGGAGGCTGTCGGCAATCCCAACGGCAACTTCGGCGGCCGAGATGGCATTGATATGGTTGTCGAGGCAATTCGCCGCGTAGAGACCGGCGGGCAGGGTATCCGTTTCAGACACCCTCGCAGGATGGATGGGGATACGGCGCATATCAGATCAGTTATGAATACTGGGATGTATGGTGTCAGCGCGCCGGCTTCGAGCCGCCGCCTATGCCCTGGGGAGCGACGATTCCAGAGGCGTGGGCGAAGTCGGTTATCAGTCCAAACCGTACAGCGGATCATGGGAAGACAAAATTCCCTCCAGCGACTTCTCCTTGGCCTGAGAACGTACAGACAGCCGTTGCGAAGCATCATCTGCTCGAACTGTTTGATGCAAACGGGAGCTGGGAAAAAGGCTGCCGGAGCATGGAACGGCGACCGCAGCGGGGATATTGGAGTCGTTACAGCCTCGGATTCCATCAGAAGACGCAGCACACCCTGCAGATCGTTATACTGCTGAAGCTGGCCATGATCTGCATCCTGTTCGTATACATGAGAGATAAGCTGTCGCAGCTGATTATCAAGCAATTTTGCACAAGCAATGAGCTGAAGTTCTTGCCGGGTACATGAGGAGGAGGATTCTATGATGCGCTTTTCAAAACGCACCAGAAAAGGCTGCTGCAGACCTTATGTATCGCGTCTCTGGGATTTTCCAGCATCTCGCTCAAAACGGCCTACGCATGGTCGATTCCTGGGGTCCACAGAACCATTCGACCCGCCGAATTATTACAGCCCACAAGTATTTCGTGGCCTGACAGCGCCCGTCGCCCTTTGCGTTGCGCGATCTTGCGGCGCAGGGGCATGGTATATGACTATGCGCGCCATATCAAGAGCATTCTGTACGGTTACAAAGTTTGTTGCGTGGCTGGAAAAAGCTGCTGGCAAAGCTCGGGATAGAAGAGACGCACAAACACTTGCCGGATGAGAAGAAGCAGCGGGGAATGGATGAACTAAAGAGCTGCAAACTTCCATACAACGGCATCGTGCAAAATTGACTTGGATCCTCCAGCCTTCGATCGGCAATATGATGATGGGATTCGGCAAGGATTTGAACTACAAGGAGGTCAGTCAATTCTTGTCGGACACCTTTTGCAGCAAGCAACACAGCATACGGTCGATCGCTGTCAGAATATGGACAACATCATGAAAGCGCTGCGAGACTGCAATGCAAAACTCCAATCAGGCTGTGGGGCTGCCAAGCGCTGCAATCCGCTGCCGTCATTGAGGCAATCAAACAGAGCTGCCATTGAGGATCTGAGTACCGCGATCAGCGACCAGATACAGATGCGTAATGTCCGGCACATGAGAGGCTGCAGATGTCCAGCAACAGGCAGAGCAACAACTGAACGGGTCGTATCATATCTTTAATCCGGGCGATCCCAATGATCTTGTTATGCTCCGAGTCCTATGAAGGCAGATACGGGCTATCGGTCCTAGTAGAGTCACAGCCGATGCCTGATTTTTAAGTCGAGATTTTTGTTAAATCATGAGGATTTCAGACAGTGAATATCTCGCTATACTGCTGGAACAAGTGAGGCGATGATATGCCAGATAAAACCCGCAATATAGTCTCGATTGATCTGAATATGCAGTATGATCTTCAAGAAGACACGCTGCGGAGTTCATCGTCCATACCTCACACTGTGTTCAAGTAGTGTTGAATAAGGACTCAAATGAGCCCCATATCCCCAAGCTAGGACAGCCTTTGATTGGCGGCTATGTCATGGGGTGGATCTTCGTCCGGAAGGCGAGGAGGCGATTCTCCGGGGGTAGAGGGCGAAAAAGAAAGTCTCCGTTCTTCCAGCAAGGTTGGAAGCCAACCGTACGCTTGTTGGCCGTAGCCGCCGAAAGTGCAAATAGGAGAAATTCTCTCAGATTCTTTGGTCGGAAAAGAGCGCTGCGCGCATTCTGAAAGCCAAGGAGAAAGATACTAATAACAGCAGTATCTGAGATGAATCTTCGAGCCTATGAACAGCTCCATCTTATCCCTCAGAGCCGGATTTTCTGGAGGAAATGAAATGCTGCAGCAACGAGATGACTTCGAATATGGGAAAGATGATACGAGGCCTTTATGACAATAAGGTTCACGCTTTTCGCGAGGAGGTTGAAAAATGGTGAAAAACAGAATAAAGAAAAACTGCCAACGAGGTCAAAGAGGCGAGCAATGCGTTCAGCGCTCTCATGGAGAAAGCGCATGAGGAAGGAAAAAGCTGTTTGGCAGATGAGCAGCGAAGAGCAGGTGGTCTGCGCGCCCCTGTCATGCTCTATAAGGACAAAGGGGAATGACAAGACGTTCTCTCCGCCCGTCGCAAAATATGCTGCCGGCCGTTCAGCATCAGCTGGAGATCGGCACAAAGATCCTCGTTGGATCCCAGCGAAAAGAAGCGGCTGCGAATCCGGATATTGCTATTCGTAAGGGCGCAAAAAGCAGTTACCTTTATTCTCTACGAAGGATAAGCGAGCCGTATACCAAAGTTTTTAATATGGCTGATGTGTCTGGCAAAGGTGTTCCTGCGCTCACTCCTGCTCCAGGTGCGGCGTGACGTATACCTGCACGACATGATCGACTATCTCGCGCGCGCGTGCAGAGCGCGGCACATTCAAGGATAACCGCTTCTTCATGATGTTCATGGACGCAAAAGAAGCGGCCAGCAAAAGCTTCCATGCGAAAAAGAGGTTTGACTTCTCGAATCTGGACTACGAGACCTACATGAAGGCTCGCATGGAGGCGCAGCGACGTTTTGGATGTCATCTTGAAGGCAGATGTTCAGGCTCCTGTACCGGAGAAGGACTACGATAAGGCGTTTATCCAGCTGCTCGCCAAAGAGATTCGGCAACCCTCGACGACGAACTATGTCATTCGAGCGGCAAGAAAGGCACTGAATGAACTCAAGTGGCGGGAGAATGTTGTCAAGGTGGCGATGAAAGCTTTTGTGCCGCAAGCCGCGTTTTGACAATTTTAGCTCGGAACGGAAAGCAGCCATCGTAGCGTTTTAATGGCTGTTACATTGAAAGGATCGAACCCCAGAAGAACCAGGAACAGGCTGCCGCTCGATGAGAGGAGTTGATTTTATGGCACCGATGACGGATGAAGAAATCTACGCTGTGATCTGCGGAGATATTGATGACCTTCCGGCAGATGATGATTTGCCGAAGGACTGAGGGCATAAGCAAAACATGAATGAGCCTGCATATAGCGGGCTTTCTGTCGCTCTATGTGTTTCGCAGGGGGCACATTGGAATACATTGTCTGAATGAAACGCTTGACCTGGATAATGAGAACCCGTATATGCTCATGACTTGCCTTGCGCGGCATAGAGTTGTTGCAAAAGATGACTATGTTCGCCATCACTGGAGCAGCGAAAAGACATATCCTGTCTCTTATATCAGGAAGATTTCTTTCATGAGACGATTTTGCAGAACGGGCTGTGCGGTTTATGTTCTTGGAGCTCATGGAAGAGGTGGGCGCGAATTTCGTTTTGACAAAAAGAGCATCTTGATGCGCAGGAGAAAAGATCCTGCGGCTGGTTGGCTATCCGGTGCTCGAGATGCGGTGGCCGACATCCTATGCGATGCGTTCGATACGCGCAGCACGATCTATCATATGGTGCTCGATATGCGCATGAACAGCGCAGACCACAAGGAGGACGGAAAAACGAGGCGATGACCGCCTTGCGGAGCTGCCCGAGCATTCAACCGTATCGGACATGTGATCTCGTATCGTGTTACCCCAAGCGCTCCACAATCTGCGAGCAGCCTATCGGAATACACTGCAGATATTTGAAAGATCTGCGGCGGCAGGAAATGAGGGTTCGTATTTTTCACATTGGACTCCATGAGCAATGCGGCCAGCATCCCGTTTTTCCCTTCTGTTGGCTCGATCCCATTTATGATGCGCTGGATCAGGCTGAGACGGTGCTTCAAGACAAGTTGGGCATCTCCGGAATAAGCTGGAAAACGTGCAAAAGACAGAAAAATTGCATAATTGGACGCGTATACTATGGTATATGCAAAAATTTCAAGGAGGGTTTCTATAACGTTCTTCCCTCAAGCTTATGGGAGTTGAGCTTCAAAACAAAAAGAACGGCTGGGAGACGAGCATCAATTTCAGACATTTGAAGAGGCGAATCGCTTCTTGCAAAACTGTAATATCAGCTTGAGAAAACATGGCATATGGTATATCTCATATCATGTTGCATGGGAAGAAGGCCATTGCTTCGCCGGCTCTCTCCGGCTTCCGTTTGATCGGGGAGGAGGATTTGCTGCTGCAAAACCTCATTCGCGACATTCTATACGATCGCCTATACCTGGTCTTTCCGTCCAGATCTCTCCACTGGCTGACCGGTATATCCTCCGCCTCCAACGAAGCAGCAGAATATGATGTACTCCTTTCTCGCGGGGAAAGGCTTTGATCACGGCAGCATAAAAATGCTATATGCGTCTCCCGCAAGAGCAATATGTGCAGGGGCTGTATAAAACCTATCGAGGCCTGCAGCGCACTATGTAAAAAGGCGCAGCAGTTCTTTGCTTTTGCCGCAGCATCGAATATCGCTCGATGAACTTCAAGAACTATCTTCTGCAGCTGGCCAAGAAAGCATGTTCGTATGTCTGTTTCCGCGATGCTTATCGGAGATCGAAGGCAGGGAAAGAAACTTATCTTCATGAGACTTGTACGACTGTCTCAGGAGGTGCTGAAGATCGCCTTATTCGAGATGAACGATTTACAAGGCACGGAATGAGTCTTTACGGACTTCTCCTTGGTGGCGAAGAGCCGTGTGAAAGGCTCTATCCGATGCGGAGCTAGCGTGATTTCTCCTGCCGGATGCGTGCGGTTAAATCTATCGGCTCATATCATAAAACGGCCTCGTATGAGCGCGATCTCTTTATCTTGTATATGCGGAGACACTCGACCGCATCCTGCAGGAAAGCAGATCACACGCGTATACTGCCAGGATCTCCGAGGATGTTGTCCAGGGCTTATCGCGTATAACATTCCCATTGCCGCGTGATGAGTGCATGAATCGGTATGATCCGTTCGCTGTCGGCCGGCAAGATTATGGGAGAGAGGTTTTTCCCTAAGGTTTATCCGGAAGCGGTTATCAAAGCCGTCCATCGCTGTATAGAGAATGCCTATGATGTCTTTATGAAGGGCTTCACGCCTCATGACGACCTTATTAACACTTTCGCATGAATTTCATAATGTATCTTGACTTCTTTATGAACGAGATGTATATTAACGGTATACGCAATAATTAGTGTATTACACCAATGTGTTTCGTATGCCGTTTTTATCGAAATGATTGAAAGAAGTCTTGTAAAATCAGGAGGAGGATCTATTATGCAATTCATGGTGGCGAATGACAACAGGAATTCTGAGCAGGATCTGATTATCAACGGACAGAAAATCAGCGCGCCGAGATGTGATTGCGCGTGTCGGAAAAGCTCACGAATTTGGATGAGCTCAACCCGGAGCATGTTCTCAAGAACATTCACGACAATCTTATTGTCTCCGTGGATGGCGCGCTCTACGTGGGGGCATATGCGCGATGCAGCGGGCAGCACTGCCGCTCAATCACTGTTGGCGTAGATAATGATAAGGTATCCAGCGATATTGTTTACGTGAATACGCTTGCACATATCGCAGGAGAAGTCATAACAACAGCCTTCGAAACAGGGAAGCTGCCGGAGGAGGGGATGCGCTCAAGGCGCATGACGTAACAGCAGCCATCCCCGTATCCTACTATTCAAGGCAAGGCAGTGGGTTGCGGAAAAATTCGTGCATAAACAGTACCGTCACGGTGTATGTTGGTGCGCAGGAATACGTTGTGTTCCTTCACTTCGACTTTGTGAAAGCGATTCCGGAAGGTGTAACGGCTGACACGCCTTTATGGATCGGCCGGAGCTGATTCATCAGGTTAGCCTTTCGGCGAAAGGAAATTTGAGTCGCTGCGTATTCTGCACATTGCGATCGGCGAGGGGACGGTTCCCGTTACCACAGGCGCAGCGTTCAAGCCTGATGTCACGGGATCGTCCAACGCGCAGCACGATCACCAGGAGTGCGAGATCTTCAAAGACTTCGGACTCAAAGCGTGACACGTCAGGACTTCTCTGTGTATGTGCGTGATACTTCTCATAAGTATCACGATGCGTAATCATATTTCATGCCGGCGCGAGGACAGCCGAGGACATCCTGAATATGGCCGAGCAGGTTCTGGCGCGCGAACAATGAAGTGAACATTGTTGCCGTATGGTGGGGCATCGTCCTGCGCGAAGCGTTGGAAAGCGTCTTTTCGGCATTTTGCGGCGAAAGTCCATCGTCTCATCAAGACCCAGATGCTGTCTTTAGTGAGCTGATGGGCTCAACACTTCGAGCAGCAAGTTGTTCAGGTTCTCAAGGACAATGCGATGAGCGGTGAGAAAGAAAGGATGAGTGGTGGCCAACGAAAAGAGCGTTATCGTCAAGTCCGTATCTCTTGAGCGGACAGCAGGAGTTCGAGATTCGTTGCATGTCAGAAGAATTTCAACCGGTCGATACGTGTTCTGATCCAGCAAAGCGATCTTTCAGCGTAATTGAAGAATGGTCGATATATGGGAGGAGTACGAAAAGGACGTTCAGAACGCTCGTATTCGGAATCAGATGAACTCTGCTCTATGAAGAAGATCTGATCAGCGAGGAGGATCTCTGGAGAAACTGCGATCCTTGACGAATCTCGGCATGAGGATCCGTCAACAAGCCGCAACCTGGCCGGGAGCGATGAGAAAACGGACAACGATAACAGCATTCGAGGGTATCAATGAATCTGTGCGAGGCTGGCGCCTAAAGGCAACAGCCCTCTTTTATGGAAGGCGTGCAGCAGATCAGTTGCTCCTTTGCCTTGTTCGGGTTATAATTGGAAAAGGAGGCGAGGATGATGGAGAAGGTGACATATAAAGTATAATCCGTCGGATTATGACGAGGAGCTTTTGCGAATATATGACCGCGTTTTTATCGGGCATATGAGGAGAAAACAGGCTCTATATGAGCGTTGAAATGCAGCATCTATTCTGAGACAAAATATGCCATGAAAGAGGGGGATGTTTCGTCAAGCGATCGTGAGGAAATGCTTACGTACTTTGGGGAGTTGCTTTATGGTTGATCTGGGTGATGTGAAATGGCTGCCGATCGCTTCGGCGGCTCTGAATGAAACTACCGAAATGGGGGTGGATTAGAATGGAGACGAGCTATACGTAACCCGTCGGACTACGTGGACTATCTCTGTGAGAGTATCACAGCTTTTTATGAGGCACTTCCCGTAGGAAATGCGATTGACTTATCTTGCTTCTGGCAGCGATTTATTTTTGATACGAAACAGGCTGTGAAGGGCACCTTCTATCTGCTGATGAGCAGGAGGCTATGGCAGATGATTACGGAGTTGATGCCGGATGATTGACCTTACCAATGAGACGTGGCGCAGCAATCGTTTTTGGCGGTTCGGAGAAAAAGCGAACTTTTGATTTATGAGGGAAAACCTATATGGTGAAGTTTCCCGACCCTGTCCGTTCCACAAAAAGGACGATGCTCAGCTACATCAACAATCAGTTTTCCGGAACACATCGGCTGCAATATTTTTCGTTGTCTCGGAATCCCGGCGCAGGAGACATTTCTGGCAACGTATTATGAGACCCATGAACAAAAAGAAAGTTGTTGTTGCCTGTAGAACTCTTTTTGTCAAAATGGCGAAGGGAACTTGATTGAGTTCAGCAGATTTCTTCTCAACGACACAGACAGCAACACCCGCAGAACAACAACGGTCGAGGATGCTAATGGATGTCTCGAACATTCACCGCTGCTTCAGGATAAAGAAAATCAAAGACTATTTCTGGAATATGTTCGTTGATGCGTTCATTGGGAATGGGGATCGTCATTTGGATAACTGGGGACTAATCGAGACTCCGGACGGAAAATTCTCGCCGCTCCTGTCTATGACTGCGGTTCATCCCTCTCTCCTCTGAAATCAGATCATGAAAGACGTTTTTATTGGAAGATGGAAACACATTTTAAGAGGAAGAATACAATCTGAACTCAGTATATCGAATGAACGGGCAGCGGATTTTTATCACGAAATCTTCAGAACCCGCCGGAAGACCTGCGCCAGGCCATCCAGCGCATTGTGCCTCGGATCAAAACGGCTGCTGCGCAGATCGACAACTTTATCGACCGCACAGAAGGGCTTTCAGATGATCAAAAACGTATATGAAAAAGTCGCTCATGATGAGAAGGGCTGATCCTCCTTCGAGCACTCAAGCGCTGCAGCAAAAGGTCATGCACTTGTACGTGGAGGGGGCAGATAATTCCATATCAGCCAATCATATAGATGAAAATCACCGTGTCCTATCGTAGAACATGGTGATTTTTCTTTCAAAAACTCATACTTTTTAGGAGCGCTCCGCGCGCGTGAAAAAGTCTTCATAAAGATCTTGCGCTTACTTTTGAACTATTTCAAAAGTAAAATAGAGTTTTGAAACAAATATGGTAAAATTGAAACAGAAGGAGGGAGCTTGCAGCATGAAGATCGGATACATCCGCGTTTCTGACAAAAAGACAGAATCTGATCGGCAGATTGAAAAATGTTGGCCATCGGAATTGAGGAGCGCTTTTATCTTCGTCGAGTCGGCAAAGCGGAAAAAGACTTTGCGCGGCCAGCATACCAGTCGATGACAGAGTTCTCCGTGAGGAGATCTGCTGTACCTCGATGCACTAGATCGACTGGGGCGTAACTACGATGGGATCGTTGATGAATGGAAAGAGCTCACACGCAGCCTTGGCGTCGATATTGTCGTGCTGGAGCAGGAATCCCTGTTTGACAGCAGACGCTTCCGCGAAATGGGTGAGCTCAGGAGCTGATGGAAGATCAGTTTCTAAGCCTCCTGAGTTATGTTGCGGAACAGGAACGCAATAAGATCCGGACGCGGCAACGTGAAGGGATCAATATAGCGCAGCGGAAAGGAGTTCGATTTGGCCGGCCGCGCGTAGAAATGACGGAGGAGTTTCAGGGAAGTCGTGAAACGATGGCGAGGGAGGTCACGGCAAAAAGAAGCAATCGTATCTGCAAGATGAAGCCGTCTACGTTCTATCGAAGGGTTGAAGAGTTAAAGGGAGATGCATGATGAAAAAGATGTTTCTGTTGATGTTCTGTATGCTCATCTATATGCCTGGGGCGTTTGCCTCAACGTGGCAGGAGGATGTGGATGCAGCGGCCAGCGATCCGAAGAAAATCTATGAGGTATACCGTGGGATGCCTTTACGCAGATTTTGAAAAAGCCTGGGCAGATGTTCCGGGTGGAAAAATCAAAGACATGAAGCCGCGATGGAAAGTGTTCGAGAAGAACTTTGAAGGAAGAAGCCTCTGCGCGAAGAGTTCCTAGTGATGGGTGATAATACAAACGTGATCAGCATCGAGGTTGGATTTTTCTCCAACAACAAGAAGCTGCTTGACGAGATATTCGATTACGCCCGAGCTCGACTTGCGGAGAAAAATCCGGAAACGACGGACAGGTTGAAGGCTGCGATATTGGCGATCCCTCATATCCGACGTTCGTAACATGGCCGGGGACGCATATCATGCTGACACGCAGCCCGGATGAAAAAGGCGGAAAACGTACCACATGTATTCGGTTCTCAAAATTTCATTACGCAAAGCACAGCTTACGTATGTGCTGGATATAAAAAGAAGCTCTTCGATGGAAGCTTTAACTATGATTCGCTATAGATCTTGGTAGTATCTTTTATTTGCCTCTTCTGCCTTGGCAGCCTCGGACATGAGCGTCCACGTCTTTAGCGCCCTATTATCATCCCGCATCGTTGCGACTAAGCTCGCATAGTGTGGTTTCCGGACACTGCTTCGGCGATAATGCCAGGCATGTCTTTGGCTTTTACAGGTGCAACTACTTTATAACGTTGGGTGTTGCCTATCTACCCGCTTTGGCCAGCGCCTCCATTTGCACCTTTGCACGGTTCATTTTTCCTGTTGCTCGTTCAGGCGATCCTGCAGCGCATCATATTGCTCTTGATAGGGAGCATTTGTTTCATGATACCAAGCGCAATATCTTTGATTTTGGCCTTCTTGCGGCGAGTCGATCAGGCGGCCAGTCGTTTCTTCCGCTGTCCAGCTCGATTTTTTGATTTGCCGGGTCATGGATCCGTTGATTCAGCTCGTCACGCCGTGGGGCGGGCGCGTATGCCGTTCTTGATATTCTGCGTACGGGTCGCGATCCGTGAGGGGCGGCGTCGGCGGCGTGCGAAACGGCTGCGATGTCTTGCTCTGGTTTCGCCTGATCGCTTTGCGGGTAGCCTTCCTTCTTTTTCAGGCTGCGCAGATCCTCGCGCAGTTTTTCGAACCGCCCTTTGTGTAGATGTTGCTTGCCATCTGTATTGCGCGATCCATAGACAAGACCTTCTGCAGCGTCCAGCTGTTTTTGCAATCGCTCCACTTCCTTCTTATAGCCGTAAAAATCGCTCGTATGATGGAATAGAGCTGATGCGTTGTGTAGGTGTCTTGCTGATTTTCAGCGTGCGTTTCCGAGAATAAGCCTTGCTCCAGCGCGCGTATGGATATTTCCAGGTTCTAGCTCGGCCTTCGCCAGCTCTTTGCGTATTTGACGATTGGCCTGCAGCGTCTTATGTGTGATGAGCTGGAATCTGTTTCTGCATATCCGTATTCTGCAATCAATTTCCAGTTCATCTATTTTGTCCTGAAGCGGGCTTTTTCCTGCTGGAGGGTTCGACAGCTTTTCATCGAGCGCGGGCAATAGCTGCCGATATGCAGCTAGCTCTTCGTTTTGTCAGATTTTTAGGTTCGACGGGTTTTCCTTAAAAATCTGTCCAACGCTGGATGTCCGACAAGCTTCTTATACGCCTGATAGGTTTCTTTCTCCTCCGGCGTCATATACTCGAGTTTTGCGTTTTCCGCGTGCATCCTCGGCAGACACCAGCATCCGCTGTGGTGCTCATGTGCATGGACGGCTTCAGCGAAGCTGTCTCGGGTTCGCCAATATGAATTGGCGTCGTTTTCACTTTCGATGAACTCGTTCGATGATACGACCGCTTTGATATTTTTCTTGAGCCGTCCGTCTTCTCTTTTCGCTCATCCTCCTCTATGCCGTGGGCGACAAGTTCGACCGCAAACGGTAAATCTTGATACTCTTTCACTTGTGGATGCGGTATTTCTTAATCGCTGACCTGCAGTTGCTCTCCTCAAGCACACCATTAGCGCTGATGTCTCTCCGGGATACGGTGCAGAGATTGGCAAGAACAATATCCCCATTCATGCGGGCTTCTGTTCTTGCGCTTTGAGGCTACGATGGTCTGTTCTTGCGCTGTATCCATATTTCTCTGAAGTACAGAGTTTACGATTTCTTCATAAGATGCCCGCAAATGTGGGACGTAGGTTGCGATCTGACCATTTGCGGTCGATAGGGCGCTCCATGGCTGCGCATCGCATCTTCGGTTTTTCCTTTACATTATCACGCGGCGGATGGCGAAAGTAAAGCGGATCGCTTCCGCTCTTTCTTTCCACTTCGTCAATCGGGCGCGTCGAGAATACTAGATGAACATGAGATTATGTCCCGTCAGACATCGCGCCGATTTTTATCATGTACGGCGAGCGTATAGTAATGATCCGGCAGGTTCTCGCGGATGAATCTATTCACAATCTCTAGGTTTTGCTCCAAGGTCAATTCGTTTTGCAGAGCAAATTCGAGCTCCTTATATCGTGCTGCGTTTTTGAGTAACGGTCTGCTGCTCGAAAAGGGCGCTGGGCGATCAACCCGCCCATTTGGGAAGATGGTGCTGCTTATAGACGCAATCGCCACGCTCCGAAAAATGCTTTTTCTCGGTTGATGTGCTCAACATGGCGCTGTGCGTATATCGCATCCATGTTGCTTTCGATGTTGTCTAGGATTCGTCTTGCGGTTCTTCGAGCGTACTGATTCTCGTCCGTCAGATAGATCCCATCGCACAGGAGTTGCGTGTGTCTCCGTCGTGTCCCCAGCTGACCACTCATCACTTGACACCAGCAACGCAGCGTCCTCTGATCGAGTGCCATCCACAGGAGTTTGGGCAGTTGACGCATTGTGGGTAAGTTCCGATGGTAACAGTCTCGGCATTTCCACGCTGATTTTCGTCAATGTCCGGGCTTTGGAATGTTCTTGCGGATGATAACTCGTACCTTGTTCTCTAAATCGTTCTCGCTCATCCTGTTTCTCCTTTCGCTTCTTGTCGAGGACGCTCTGCATATTTGAATCTTTGAAGGTAATTGGCAGATCGACAAAACAGCAGCATGGATACATTTTGCTTTGAAGGCAGAACTGCCATTCGCTCAGGCTCGTCCATGGTCTCTTTTTGCTATGAGCGCCATTGAGATTGTGTCATAGGGATGGATCATCCGTGACTGCATCCCTTTTTCCGTATTGGTGATTTTTCCATATGGACTGGAATAAAAGCAAAAACAGTTCGTCCGTCGATCGCATCAGTTTGCGATTTGAGGATATAACATTATCCATGCTTTGCGGCTGGCGATTCATCTGCATTTTATATTTTCCTCGCGGTTAATATAGTCGGAATGTTCGACGGCCGGAATCTGTGTCTTTGTCTTGGGGCGCTTGTCATTTTTGACCGTGAAAATGATATAAAACCATGCGTTTTCTCTTCAAGTTGATCGTAAAAATCTGCGGCGCGGGCGACGCGATAAGCGATAACGCCAAACTGCCAACGGCGGGTTCGAAACGTGGGCGACCGACATTCGCCCGCGAAGCGCTTTATGGAGTGGGTCGAACGGCGTTTCAGCCTGCTGAAATGCATAAGTGAAACTTAGGTAACCAGTTACTCCCATTCTAACTAAAACAGGAACAATAAAAGTGGGAAACAAACGGAAACTTGATTCCCATTTTGGGAAAAATGGGAGCGTGCGTGGTATATCTGCTTGAATCGTAACATTGGCGGCGGAGGATGTGGCGGCGGTGGAAAGCAATCAGCGAGGGCAGCACGCTTAAAGCGGCGCTGGTTGAAACCAAAAAGCAGATGGATGCGGTCTCAGCAGATATGGATAAGGAGCGCAAAAGAATTCGATATGAAAGCTTTTGCGTGTCGAGAGCTCATGCAAGGAAGCCGGTCTGGTTCCTAATGAGAACGATCTATATCTGCTGTTTGTGATGGGCTTTCGCAGTATCTGTGCCAGCACGGAAAAGCTGCTGCATCCGGCGGTTTTTGCCTCCATGAACAATTTAGGATAATCAGAGACGGAAAGGACACTGATTCTGCAATGGCGAAAAGTGCAATGGATCGTCTTGCCAGAAGCAAGAAACTGGATGATCTGCTGTCGAAGCAAAAGGCGACGGAAGCGCATCAGCAAGTACGAAAAAGAAATGAGCGCGATCAACAACGCGCGAAATAAAAATGGACAGATGCGCTGCAAAAGCTGCACGAATAAAAATGGGCTCGATTGACCTTTCGCATTCCTGTCGAGGATGTGCTGGCGTGGCTGCAGTCACGATCGAACGAGCTGACGCCGATAGCAATAAAGCTCCTGTGGAAGAATCCTCGGGAGAACGTCCGAGGAAAAATCGCTCCACGGAGGATATCGAACCTCCGCAGGAGAGTGCTTACGAATCCGAAAATACAATGCAATAGCTTTTGACATGGATGCGGCGAGGGTGATAGTATATGGATGAACGGGTTTCTTCGGATGAGGTGCGCCAGTTCTAAGCGATCGCATGACCGATGGATGCAAACGAATCACGAATCCGGCAGACAAGCAGATTTTACAAATTGTGATTTACGGGGTTTTTGATGCTCCTCAGACGAAAATCCATCCGTTTCACTCCATGATTTTTCGTGGAGCAGACTTGTCAGGCGTTTCCATGGAACGTCTGCATTTTAAAGTTGTGCGATTTCACTGATGCACTGTTAAGCAATGCAAATATATCTGACGTTACTTTTGAAAGTTGCAATTTTCTTAAATGCAAAAATTCTACAGACTAACTATGTCTGTATGTAGAATCAATCAATGTGATCTGCAGAACACAATGTTGGAAAATCAAAATTCCAACCAGTGTCGATTTTTCGGATAATGTGTTTCGTGAAGCAAATCTCAACCATGTCTGGCTTGATTGTCATCTCAGGGAATCGTTTTTGGCGGTAAATCCGGTTTGTGCCGATTTTTCTCGTCTGTGTTACCGATAACAAGTTTTTGAATAGCCTTTATACAATGTACTTTTGATGAAGCCACTTTTGAAATGTGACTTTACACACAGTGGGTTTTGGATAGCTATATTGAAAAATGCATTTTCGACTAATCTGACCTGCAAAACCGCTTTATGCAGGTTCAACTATCCACATTAACATTGTTTTGCAACCCCTGTATTTCAGCCCTTTTTATTCTCTCTATTCTACGGATTCTCCATATTTCTACATCTTTTTCCCGAGTTTTTCCGGGGTCAAATAAGGGTCAGAGGATCTGTTGTCAAAAGGAAGATCGTCATCATCAGCAACATGACCTGCTGGAAAAGCGATTCGTCACTCTGATCCTCCTCAGGATCGGCTGCTGGCTCCGGATCTGCCATCGAGTTGAGCGCGTTCGCCGAGACCATAGTCGCGCTGTTCGGCGTCAAGAACTCGATGTTGTTCGCCACAACCATCGTTGCATATCTTTTCTGACCGTTTTTCATGGGTATTTACGTCCAGCCGACCGATCACGTTGACAAGATGTCCTTTGGATAGTGAGTTTTTGCGGGATTCGGCCAGCGCATTCCACGCCTCGATGTGGAAATAATTGACGGGATACCGTCCATTTCTCATCTTTTTGAATCCCTTGCGTACAGCAAGGAAAATGAATGACAAGGTGCCCTGCCTGTGGTGTACTCGCTGATCTTGGCTGCGGGGCGTCATAATGCAACCTGATTCATATTTATCCCTCCTGGGTTATTTGTGATGTGTTCTTATGTCTTTATGAATTGGGGAAAGGTTTAAGATGCAGTTATGAACATTTTAGTATGAAATATGATGGGTTTGCCATTTGTTCATAGCCTGTTGGAAATCATCTGATATTTTTCAGAATATCTCTTAACAGACTATGAACATAGATGCCTCATTTCGTCTGTGCCCACTTATCGCACACCGGGATGATCCTGACGATTACCGCAGCTGGGCATTCAAACATGCCATATGTGCCATTCTTCTCACCTCCTCACGGTTCATCATCCATATCATGAAAGATTGGGAAGGCCATCTTTGTCAAACAGGAACAGCTCCACAGCGGTCAGAGCAATACCAATAGTATACCCCCTTCTTCTTTTTGCTCTCCAGCTCGTTTCAGATACCCTTGCCGCATTCAGGGACACTGCTAATCACAGGTTTATCTTTATGATCTGCGAATGTAGCGTTGCAGCCTTCCCCGATCCTCGCATGACCAGAATGTCCCAAATTTTCCCTTTGATTTGACGTAGCGCCTTTCCACAGGATGGGCGTTATCATACGCCGCTCTTCCTTCTTGATGGTGAAATCAGGCTTTCCTTTTTATCCGGTGCCGTCGTTTTACAGTCCGGGTAGCCGGAGCACCAAAAGAATGCCACTTTCCTTTTACGCAGCCGCATTGGCTTCCCGCAGTTCACGACATCGGAAGATCCTTGTTGGTTTTGCAGCTGCACGTTTCTTCGCATCGGCAAGCAGTTCATTGAGAATATCAACTTGTTTCGTCAAAAGAATCCAGCGGAATGGATCCGTCTGCGATCGATCCGATCAGCTTCCCACAACGCCGTTGTGTCCGGATATGTGATTTTGTCCGGCAGCATGGATATGACCATACGCCTCTGAGTAGGGACAAGATATTTCTTCTCCGTGGTGACGGAGCGCGCCTTTTTCAATCCTTCGATAATCCCGGCTCGCGTGGCCTCTGTCTCCTTTGCGCTCCTTGAGGCTTGCTGCAAGCTTCTTATCCTTGACATATGGATTTTCCTTCATTGCCTGGAGCAAGGTCGCGTCGGTAAAACGCTTTGGCGGTGTGTAACTTTCTCTTTGACCACTCGGTGGTCATATCAGCCTGACTATCACCTTCTGCGACTGCTGGAAGCACAGGAGCTCTTCACCGTCTTCATCGGATCCTTTTTATCCTTCTGGTAAATTTCCTTCCAGCCATTGTCGAGGATCGTTTTTCCGTTCCCGACGAATTCCTCATCCGCACGAGATGATGACTTTGGTCGCCTGGTATGTATGGATGGGATAGAACTGGGCAAGATCGAGCTTTTACCACGAGCAAATAGAGTTTCTTTTGCTCGTGAATGGTTTATCAGATCTGCGGGGACTGTTGTTGGGATCAGTGCGTGATCGCGAGATCTTCGCATCGTTCCATGTACGAGACACAATCTTTACATCAGCCGCGCAACTAGATCATTAAGTGCTCCTCTAGAGATGCCTTCTATATTCCTTATAACTGCTGCTGCATCGCTCAGCTGGTTGGTTGTGAGATACTCTATCGGAACGGATACGTTGTCAGCTTCATCTCATAGAGCGACTGCATGGCATCGGCACCTGCTGCGGCGACAGGCCGAATCTTCGTCAGCTTCACCTGCAGCGTGAACAGGCTGTAGGAAGGCGCTGTCCTTCCTGCTTTTTCTTCTGCTCAACAGCAATAATTTGAGCGCCGTCTCCATGATTGGCCGCAGACTCTATTTTGGAAAAGCAACCCCTCCGCAATTTTCTTTTGAAAGCAGCCGATTTTCCAGAATCAGATTCCTTCCATATCGGGCTTGCATTTCCATACTGTTGGTATGCTGCCGTTTTTCGTGCTGCCATGTCACCTGCAGCACATAATGCGTTGTCGGTCTAAATTGACAAATCCTCTTCACGCCTCACAACGAGGTGCGAGCGTCGGCGTTGGACACGACCGACATGGACAACGGAATCATATCCTGCGTCTCTGCTCTTGATCAGTATAAGCGCGAGAGATTCATCCCGCAGGTAATCTGCCTGGCTGCGTGCGAGAGCGCTGTCGAAAGACCTGCTAGTCTTTATTATCCCGCAGTCTCCGAGCGCCTGAACCACGCTTTTCTGATCCAGTGCATTCAGAGGATCCGCTTCACCGGCTTCTTGTTGCTAATATAGAGCAAAACCTCATCAATCAGCAACTGACCCTCGCGATCTGGGTCTCCTGCATTGATGATATAGTCTGCTTTTTGCAAGCTCCTTGATAATCTTGAACTGCTTCGCTGCGTCTTTCTTGACCTTCAGCTTCCATTCATCAGGGACGATGGGAAGATCGTCCATCGCCCATTTTATAGCGCTCGTCATATTCACGGATCGTATTTGCTCCAGCACATGCAAAACGCAAGTAACGATGTCTGGCCATTGTTAATCTCAATACAGCCGTCTTTGGAGGTGCCCTTCCCTAGATTTTCTGATCGCTCGGCCTAACTTGGCTTTTCAGCGGTAAATAAGCGCATATAACAAGCCCCTTTGCAGGGATAAGTATATCCCGAGGGGCTTGAAATTCTATCATTTTCAAAAACTGAGATCAAGGTTGTACTCTTTCGAATTTCTCATTCTATACTTTGATCAATATAGTGGCTCTGTCATAGTCAAGCGGACGTGATTTTGTGCCTCAAGACACGGACATCATTTGAGTCGTCTCCCTCTTCCCTATGTGAGATTTTTATAAATTCGAGGTCAGTTGTCTAAAAGCTCAGGCGATTCCCCTAACAACAAGGAATCATATGGGACCGCCCTCGCTCATGAGACGAATAAAAGATCCGTTTGTCCTCGTATGGCACTCGCTTCAACTTCCTCAATAGTCATCCCGCGCATTCTGATAAAATTGTTCAGCCTCTGCATCTACCAGTACAACATATCAATGCCTCCTACTATCTGATATTATCATTTGCTCTTTCTACTTGTCGCACACTTCTTGGAACGTCTTTCCCATTGTAATCAGAATATCTTCAAACTCTTAGCTTCACTGGATCTACGAGTCATGAGGGAAATTTCTTTCATAATCATCTATCCTCATTGAAGGTTTATCGTCAATAACATCTCTGCTGATAGTGTGCGCAATCCCAAATCACAAGCAAGTGTGAATAGTATCTCCGTTGTCGGAATAAATTGAACCTGAATAAATGAAATAAAACGAATCCCTTATTCATCAAGACTTTCGCGCTATTCTATGTGAGAGCCCGTTGACCCCTTTCATTTGGAATCATTATAGTTGCCTGGAATAGTTTTTCTCCTCTTCGTGGTCAGCTGTTTCCAAATCAATATCGATATCATCTATTACAATGCGGTCAAGTTATGTTTTTGGCTTCATCAGACTGAGGTTGAGTGTTCGCACGATATTCTTTTACCGCTCTACTTATTTCCTGTTGGGAGCAATCTTCCTAGGGCGGCTCTTGTGTTTTGTATGTGAGAACTCTTTGGCAGCGCCAGGCAGTAC